>VAPK010194114.1_pt1 | contig 21121 bp, 15 predicted proteins | sample 3395031 | NCBI WGS metagenome assembly VAPK01 (sample SAMN08290443, study PRJNA428436) | hydrothermal vent metagenome | isolation source: Deep-sea hydrothermal vent chimney 1 | place: Pacific Ocean: Juan De Fuca Ridge
AAGCGTTATAAATCCGCTGGACAAATCAATCAACAAGCAGTAGACCAATGGGTCTATACCCGGGTACACATAGATCCTCCCAATGTAGAAATCCTTTCTCAAAACGGAGAAACCGTTGATTTAAGAGCTTGTTTCCAGGTATATAGTTCAAGAGCGATCGATAATGTCATCGCCAGTATATCCATAGTTTCCGATAATGGAATGGAATATATTTTCCCCCAGTATGAATTTCAGCAAAATGGTGCTTTCAAGGGGAATCGTACTTTTTGTGGTAAACTCCAAGAATACAAACCAATTAAAAAAGGAGATGAAAATCTTCCTGCCGTTGTAACTTCTCGTATGAGATTTCACTTTACCAATACCACGGGTAAAGAGTTCGATATATCCAATTTCAATCTCTACAACTGGCACTATCAAGAAGAGGAACCTTTTAAAAGTGAAATCGATTTCACACATCCATATGACCCCGAACAGAAAGCATACCTCCTACAGGCCACACTCACAGATATTGATACAGACAGCAATTACGTCTATTATTGGAATATCGAAAGTGATTTACAGCAATGCCGTATAGGAAATAGCAACAAAAATACAGATTTTTTCATTTACAAAGTCCCGAGTATCTGTCATGATGCAACGCTGCTTGCGACACTACAGGTCTATGATGAAAATGGAAACCTGCTTGGTATAAAAGAACATCTGCTTGATCCAATCCAAACAATCAACGATTCCCGAATAACCGTCGGCGCGTCCCCTTCATTGATAGAATTGCATACAGGTGAAAATGCAAATATAAAACTACGTATCTCGGGTGGTAAACCTCCTTATTCTGTAGATACATCTCTTGATAACACTTTCTTTTCGGTTAGTCATGAAAGTGTTTCCGAAATTCAAATAACATCTAGGAAGGTTGCGGAAAAGAAAGAGAGAGCAGTTTTGTATATCACTGTTTCGGATTCAGCAGGAAAACAGTCAAGCATAACGGTATCACTCTATCAAAACCCTCCTCTGCCAGATGAACCTCTTACCATAGCCACATCAAGAAAATTAAAAAAACCTTATAGTGCCTATCCTGACCAGTGGAGTGAAAAAGAACCAAATAGCAGTTTCGTACAACAATGGTGGCTACAAAACAGTTCATCTCAAACACTTTACAACATTACGATGAGATTAAGTGATTTTTGCGACTCAAATCTCGAGCATCCCAGAGAAGATATTCTGATAGGAAATCTTCGTCCTGGAGAGATTGTCAATCCGCAACCAAGCCTCGCCATAACAGGAGGCGGCATAAACGGACAATATAATTACTGTCAATGGGATCTTTTTGCCAAAGACGCACAGGGAAAAGAACAACGTTTGAGATGGAACAAAAGTGGGAAAAGTGCATCGCTCAACTACTACATTCTCTCTAAAACACAGAAAGATATCCGACCCCCCATCATAACAGATTTTAAAAGTCGGTTTGAAAACGGCAAGGTTACTGGCTCGTTTAATATCGAGCATCCCAGTGGTCTTGTAACACATCTTCGCCTCTATTTTTCACCATTTAGATATTTTCCCACAGATAGAACCTATCTTCTGGATATTGGTGGAGCTTATGACTCACTTCAGAATACAGGGATAAAAAATTTCGAATTCTCTCTCCCTGACTGGCCAAATAGATCACTGTTTATGAAACTGGAAGCAACAAATAAAGACAACACTCCTTTGGCAACAACATTGGTCAGAGGTCTTCATCTTATAGGCTATAAAGTGCCTGAAGTCTCTTCCATATCACCTACACAAACCATAGTCGACAAGGCGACAACATTCACCATCCAGGGTACTAATTTACCTTCAACGCTTGCTATGAGCCTTCAAGACGCCATCTGTTCAGAAGTCACTATTATTTCAAATTCCGAGGCTACAATTACCTGCACTCCCAAAAAAGAGGGTAAAAAACGTTTTTATGTAGCTACACGTCCTAATGGTAAAGAAATCAAAGGAGGAGAACAACTCTATATAACCATTTCAAAATCCGCTCCACCGACAAAACCATCACTCTCCAGTATACTAGTTGGCAAAACTCTTTATCAATACTGCCAAACCAACCAAAAACTCTACTCATTCACTTTCGACTCGAATGGGATATTGAAAATTTCCGATGGTATTCAAGCCAAAGAATATACTTATCATATATCGAATTCTTGGCTGTATATCACCAACAACGATAAAAAAGTTTCCGAAAAACTTCTCTCTCATTCCGACAAATATTTAAAGTTCGGTACTTCAATCGATAAAACCTACTTTTTTCATCCTGCTGACGCAAAAATATCACCCAGAACTGATTGTGAAAAAGAGGATGAGGGAGAAAAAGAAGATGAAGAGACCCTATCCAAGGTTCGGATACACTTACTTCCCCAAAAAGCAACAAGCAGCACACTAAAGATCAGCTGGGAACGAGTCGATTCTTCCTCTGATGACAAAACCATTTACGAATTGGCTGTTGCAAAGACTCCTTCGTTTTCCGATGCGCAAATCTATAATGCAGGAAAAAATCTCACCTACCAAGTCGATTCTTTACAGGACAGCACTAAATACTATTTTAGAGTCAGAGCAAAAAACGCACAAGCGACTGGACCGTGGAGCGACACTACCTCAATTTTTATCGATCTCCAAAATACTCCACAGTTTGGCAGCTATCATCGTCCACAAAACGATTCTATAAATGTAGAAAAAAATCCAAAATTCGAATGGGGTGCGACTGACAGCGATGGAGATGATCTTGAATACTATTTCGAACTGGGCACTTCCGAAAACAATCTGGTTTACAATTCCGGATGGATCACGAAAAATCATATCTATTGGAATGAGATTTCAAATAACGATCTCAACCCAAATACCACCTATTACTGGCACGTCTTAGTAAGAGAAAGCGGAAGAGACAAAACTTATTACGGAGGAAGTTATCCAGTTTCACCACTATGGTCTTTTACTACTGTAGCAAAGGGGCCGGATCTCAGTATCAAAAGCGTCAACTTACTCGATCCTATCAAACCTGATCATAAAGTCCGGGTCAAAGTAGGTATCAAAAACAGAGGCACTAAAACTATCGAAAACTTTTATATTCGACTTCGATACAAAAAAAATGGGAGTATCAATGATTTTGCCACAGAACCGATGCAGTTGATCGATACTCAGTTGGCACCGGGACAAGAGACGGAAGTCGTTCTAACCGCTGATTTTAGAAACGAATTGATACAAAGAAATGGAAAAACTTATGACAATATATTAATCGAAGGAGAGAGTTTTCTGGTTATAGATCTCCCTTATAGCGACAATGACATAAACCCTAAAGACAATAGTATAGAATATAAAATCACCTATGCCGACCAGGGTAAACCGCGATTTTCTTATCTTTATGTCGGCCACCAAAGCCTCTATACAGAAAACAAAATTTATGGCACATTAGGAAGTATTCTTGGCGGTGAATCCCAGGGTATCACATTTAGCGTCGAAGACGATATGCAAGTAACGGAAGCGAAAGTCTACTATCGCCTCTCGTCAGACGATTCTTGGCATTTAATCCAGAGCTTCACCTCCAACAAAGATCATATCAGCGAAATGGTCAAGTGGACTATTCCCGAAAATCAAGGATATTTGACAGATTCACTCCAGATTAAAGTTACCGCAACCGACAATAACGGTAATTTTTCAGAAAGCATCTCCCATCCCCTGCCGGTATATGACAACCATCTGGCAATAACCACCTCTCCCATCTCTACACATCAGATTGGAGAACGTTTTACCTTACCACTTCAGATTGATCATCGCTATGAAATTGATTTGATAGAAATCGAGCTTAAAGCGAACGGGTACGATAGCATACTCTATACAAAGGCCGATACATCTGGCTTCACTCCTCCCGAATCTATTATGCTTACATTACCATCTAAAAACAAATTCGCCGACGATTCCGCCAAACTTGAAATAAGAGTTTCAGACATTCACGGCAATAGTGTCACAAAAGAATTTTCATTCAATCTCAAACCAAATCTGGATACCGGAGATATCTTCGGAAATATGATTACCATTTATAATGAAGAATATCCTGATTTCCCAGCAGACAGCCGCAATCAAAGAACGGAGAACAGTATTAAAAAAGTGATTCTAGATGAGAACAACATAGCCCATATTCTTGTCGAAAGTACTGGTTGGTGGCGAAAAAACAGTGAAAATCAAATGAGTCGCCACATAAGAAATTTTTACGTCACATACAACTTTACGACAAAACAGCGTTCTGCAGCACAAATGCTCTTTGATATCCGGCAAATCAACAATGGAAATATGCCTGATGAATACTACAAAGACTTTATCGTCACTCCAGATGGTACACCACTGATGGTAACATATAACAGTCGTACCAAAACACTTAGAAGTCATACCCTTTCAGGTCATAAAGAGCTTTTTTCTGCTTCCGAAGGAAAAAGTATAGATACATTTAAGCTTATCAACCATTATGGAAAAACTTATCTCACTTATCGTTCTATCACATCTGACAAGAGTCTCAAAAGATCTTACGCAATGGAGATCTATCCCAAAGTCGGTACACCCAATATGATTGCTGATGGCTACTATGGCAAAGAGATGCGTCTGCACGGAGATACGATCTATTTCCCTTATACCGGTAAAGCTTTCCACGTCGATACAAACCTGATCGCCACCAGTCAACTTTTCGATACAGGTCAACAAAATATCGTTGTATATGGTGATGTATTCTCCTATAATAGTAGTTACATCGATTTACAGTTTGACAACTCGCATCGAATTCAACTGCTCAAATCAAATGGAGAAACAAAAACTCTTGTACAGATAGAAAATGATGACGTACTTGCTTCGTACCAAGATCGTACAAAAATAGATGCAGCGATTACAGATGGCTATCTTCTTTATACCTATTCCTATCGACCCGATCCCAATAACAGCTCACGTAGCTTTAGAATTCTTCAGGTTGGATTTGATGGTACTGTACAAAAGGTCATTGATGCCGGAACGATGATGGACTACACTCTCATAAAAGATCTCGTTTCCATCAACAAAAATGGAATTGTCGCTATCGCCAATCCAGATAAAGGTGCGGCTTATTTACTTATAGGTGACTTTTCACACTAGTTATGATTATGCCGTAATTTTTTACGGCATAATCTCAATATTCGATTTTTTCATATACTCAAGACAAAAACTCCTATCAAACAAAATATGTAAAAAAGTACACATTGACAGAGGTTGCTGATTGTCCCAAGGAATCATAAAGTATAATATCTTCAACTCCATCCAAAGGTTTCCGATGCGATCGATCGTACTGCTGCTTTTTCTTTTCTCTTCACTCTATGCGACTCCAGGATTTTGGGAGGATCTGATCTCTATACAATCCCGTTTCTACGCACCCGAACGTCTCGAGAGTACGATCCTCGAAACCAACGCCACCAAAGCCGCCGCAGAGGCGAACGCGACCCGGGAGATCAGCCAAAAATTCGACGCTTTCAACACGCTGCTCTTTACCCTCAAAAACCGTCCTTACGAACTCAAAGAGAAACAAAACCCCTATTTCGACCCCAAAAACGCCAACGAAGAGCTCTCGCGACTGCGCTTGAAAATCGAGACCAACACCAAATACGGCTATACGCAGGCGGTCATAAGAGACGAGATCCGCCAACGCACACTCCAACTCAAATCCTCGATCTACGATTTTCTGCTCTACCTCTCCGCCCACTGGACCGACCTCGACAAAAAGGGGTTGATCGAGACGATTAAACACTACCAGGAGTTTTTGGCGAAGATCGATATCAAAAAATATGAAACCCTCTACCGCAAAATCAAAACCCAAAAAGGAGAGGTAGCGGGGGAGATCGCTCAAAATTTCCTCGAACTGGCCAAAAACTACTACTTTTTCGACAACTTTCTCGAATATCTCTTGGCAAACCCCTCGATCCTCTCCTACCACTCGATCGCAAACCGCCTCCGGCTTGACAATCTGATCACGCTGATCAACGACAATCCCGTCATGGCAAAAGCCAATGTCTATCTGCGCTATCTCCATCTCGATATGGGTCGAATCCTCCTCTTCATAGCGGTACTGCTCTTTTTCTGGCTGCTCAACCACCTAATCAACAGACGCATCTACCATGCGATACGACGTTTCATCCTCAAGGAGGAGGATGCGACCGACGAACTGATACTGGAAAATCTTCAGCGTATGCGACGCCCCATGACGATATTGATCATCACCTTCGGGCTGGAGTTGGCGCTACAGATACTGATCTATCCCAAAACGCTCCACAAAAATCTCGATGCGCTCTTTTATCTGATCTATCTTGCCAGTTTCGCCTACATCGTCACGATCGTCATCGACAATCTCTTTTTCGTCTATCTGCACAAAAACCGAAAAGACAAACTCCGCGCCGAACTGCTCAATCTGATCCTTTCGATCACCAAAGGGACGATCTTTCTCATCGCGGTACTACTCTTTTTGGTCAAACTCGGCGTCAACATCACCGGACTCCTCGCCTCCTTGGGAATCGGCGGTCTGGCCGTCGCTCTCGCCGCACAGGATACGCTTTCGAATTTCTTCGGACTGATCAAGATCATCTTCGACGAATCCTTCTCCCAAGGGGATTGGATCCAAACCTCCGACGTGGAGGGAACCGTCGTGGAAATCGGCTTCATCAGCACCAAAATCCGCACTTTCGACAACGCTATGATCACCGTCCCCAACGCAAAACTGGCCAACACGCCGCTGAAAAACTGGAACAAACGCAAAATCGGACGCCGTATCAAGATGCATATCGGTGTCGCCTACAACGCCGATCGCGAAAGCCTGATGAAGGCGATCGAAGAGATCAAACGGATGCTGATCGAACATCCGGGTATCATCACGACCGAAAAGCTCCGGGTACAAAAACTTCACTCCCGAACCAAATACAAAAGCCGCCTGCTCTCTCTCGAAGACAAGGAGGGAATCAAAACGACGCTGCTTGTTTATCTCGACCGATTTTCCGACTCTTCGATCGACATCTTGATCTACACCTTCTCCAAAACCGTCAACTGGCAGGAGTGGCTCGAGGTAAAAGAGGAGGTTTTATTGAAAATCTGGGAGATTCTGGATCGTCATGGACTCGAATTCGCCTTCCCTTCCCAGACGCTTTATTTCGACAAACACAACATCGCCGAGAATTACAAGGAGATCCGATCGCTCAAATAGTCAAATTTTTATGACATTTTGAAATATTTTTTTCCACCGCTCTCTTTTTGGGATAGAATAGACGCGATACCATCCCTAAAGGAGCCTTATGAGAGCGATGAGTTCTTTCCATGCCGAAGAGCGACCGAGAGAAAAACTGCTTCGAAAAGGTGCCTCCGCACTCAAAAACGACGAATTGGTGGCACTCTTGATCGGATCGGGTATAAAGGGAAAAGATATTCGCAAACTCTCCAGAGAGATCATCACGATACTCGATCAACAGTTTTTGGATCCGAATATCGAAAGACTTCTGCAAATCCACGGTCTTGGTATCGCCAAAGCCTCCCAGATCGTCGCCGCGATCGAACTCTCCCGTCGTTATCTGCTGCCCGAATCCTCCAAAAAACGCATCCGTCATGCCTGCGAAGTCTACGAAACGCTTCTCCCCTACGCATCCAAAAAACGGGAACATTTTCTTTCAATCACACTTGACGGCGCTTCGCGTATCATCCGCACCCGCACCGTCTTCATCGGCACCCTCAACCAAAGCCTCGTCCATCCGCGCGAAGTCTTCGCCGACGCGATCGAAGACCGTGCCGCCGCCCTCATCGTCGCCCATAACCACCCCTCCGGGAATCTGGAAGCAAGCCAGGCGGATATCAGAGTGACCCGACGACTCAAGGAGGTGGCGGATCTGGTGGGGATCGAACTGCTCGATCATTTGATTTTGGGCAAAGAGGGATATCTGAGCTTTTCCGAAGAGGGGTTGCCTCCGTTTTGAGGGGAAATCATGCGCACATTCGCGATCTCAAAGAGATTATCCACTATACTGTTATCCGAAAAAAGGCGAACGCATGGATAGAAAAGTATTGATACTCTGCACCGGAAACAGTTGTCGCAGTATCATCGCCGAAGCGGTGATCGACAAATATCTTCCGGATATCGAAGTCTACAGCGCGGGAGTCGATCCCACAGGCCGAATCAACCCCTACGCGAAAAAGGTGCTCCGATCCCACGATGCCTGGAAGGAGCGTTTTCGTTCCAAATCTGTGGAGGAGTTGGAAGGGGTCGCGTTCGATCTGGTGGTAACCGTATGCGATCATGCCAAAGAGAGTTGTCCGTTTTATCCAGATTACGTCCAAACGCTTCATATCGGTTTCGAAGATCCCGACGGCAAACCCTACGAAGCCTTCGAAAAAACCTATGAAGAGATCAAAAGACGGCTGCTTCCCGCAGTCGAAAAAGCGTTGAAGGAGGGATGATGAAAAAAGAGGTCACACAGATAAAAAACGGTGTAAAAATCAACTTCACAGGAGCGGTACAAAAGCGCCAAATCGTTCAGATGGTCGAAAACTGTTCGACGGGAAAATGCGCGTGTATGAGCGAGGAAACCAAAAAGAAAATCACCACTATGGAAGTCTCCGGAAAAGATGGAAACGTTAAACTCCAACTCGGTGGCGACCTCTCCAGGGAAGAAATCGAAACGGCACTGAAAAGATCGAAGGTGTTAAGGCCAGAGCAGTAAAAAACGCTCGAGAGCCATAACAAATCCGTAATGATCTATCCGCTCTATTTTTTCCTGACCGCGCTACTCTCCACCCTCTTTGCGATGGGTGGTGCCGGTGCCGGTATCGCGGTGATTCCCGTACTGCATATGGTGGGGGTCGATTTCAATCTCGCCAAAGCCGTCGGGCTTTTCGTCGGTTTCACGACGACACTCACTTCGACCGTGATGAATTTCAGGCGCAAAGTTCTCGATATCCGTTTCGCGCTTCCCCTCGCCGGTACGCTTCTTCTCTTCGCTCCACTCGGTGCGCAACTCTCGCGCTTTACCGACGAGCGGTTTGTGAAGTGGCTTTTTATTTTCTTTTTGATTTTCAGTGCGAGTATGATGCTCTTTTTCAAAAAAGAGGCGAAAGCGAAGTTGCAAAAGCCGTGGATTCTCGCACTGCTTGGAACGGGTGTGGGTCTGCTGGCGGGGTTGCTGGGAGTGGGCGGCGGCAATATGCTGCTGCCGGTTCTTATTTTATTGGGATTCGAACCCAAAAAAGTCGCTGTCGCCGTCAGTTTCGTCGTGCCTTTTTCCGCTTTTACCTCCTTTGTGAGCTATGCCAGCTTCGTGGAGATGGACTGGATGCTTCTGGGCGTCTGCGCTTTTGGTGCCATTCTGGGCGGCTATCTGGGGAATTATCTGATGCACTTCAAACTCTCCCAGCGACAAGTCAAAAGGGTGATCGCCGTATTGCTCTATATTCTCGCACTCAGGATGGTATGGAGCATGTTCGCATAGATATCGATATCATGAGGGTTCGTTTTTTTCGGATTTGATACTCTCCGCCTTCGTAATGGTTTTGCGGTTTATTTTGAAAGAGAGCCCCGAGAGATAGCTCACCAGCACGACGATGATACCGGTCGAAACGACGACATTGTAGTCGAAAGTGGTCTCCAGCGCCAAAACGACGGCCGTGAGGGGCAACTTCATAATCACCCCCATAAATACCGCCGCACCGATAGCCGCGAAATAGAACGGTTCGATCTGAAAATCGTAATACCGAACCAGTAATTCACCGAAAAGATACCCCGTCATCGCACCGATACTCATCAGAGGCAGAAAGATTCCTCCGACCGCATTGGCATAGATGGAGACGGTCGTCGCCACGATACGCAGGATGATGACGGCTAGAATCAACATGATGGAAATCTGGGTCTGGCTGTTGATGAGATGGACGACGACGAATTTTCCCGAAAAACCCGCATGGGGGTTGAAAAGCAGGATCGTACCGATCGCACCGCCGCCGATCAGGGCGAAGATGTGGTTGCGCCAACGGCTGAAATTCCTGAAAATCTCCAGATCGATAAAACGCAGAATACGCTTTTTGAAAAAAAGATAGAAGTAGATGAAAAAGCTAATGAAAGGTATAAAGAGCAATACGGGCACGATATAGTGGGTATCGAGCATCCGGCCGCTGGAGTGGCGGAAGATCACAGGTTCAAGATAGTGCATCGCCACGCTGAAGGCGAGTACAGAAGCGAGAATCAGATAGCCGATGTATTGCTTGAGAAACTGATAGGCGATAGTCTCCACCGCGAATGCCATACCGGTGATCGGAGAGACGAAGATAGCGGCGATACCGCTGCTGGCACCGACACTGATCATCATCTTGATCAGCATATCCGGAAGCCTGAAAAGACGGTGAATATGGTAGGCGATCATCGCTCCGATTCCCGCACTGGGCCCCTCGGTTCCGACGGCGAAGCCGCTGGAGAGGGAGAGCGCGGAGGCGAGGATCTTGAGAAAGAGGGTTCTGATCGAAAGAATCATTTCGTTTTTGGCGATCGAGTCGGCGATTTCGTTGATGGCGTATTCGCGCACGGGCCGCTCTTTGGAGATGATATAGTTAACGAAAAAGATCGAAACTGTCGGAATCAGATAGACATACCACACCGGCAGCTTCGGAATCGTCTGAAACGGATCACCCATAAAAATAAAATAGGTCAAAAAGGTGATCAGCAATTCGTAGAAAGTGATGAAAAAACCGCTGATAAGGCCGGTCAGGAGGGAGGCGGCAATCAGTTTGACGAGCACGCACACCTCCTTTTCTCTTGGTCGCAAGATTTTGGAAATTATAACACGAAAAGGATGATATCGCCTTGTGAAGAATTTACTCCCTTTGGAACGAATTTCCGTTTCTTTATAAAAATAACGAATTTATCATCGTAAATATGCTATTATAAAACCATAAGTAAATATTATAGAGGATAACGATGCGACCATCTCGACGCTCACTACTCAAACTCTCCGCGGCACTTGCCGCCTCACTTCTCGCTCCCGCGGCTTTTGGTTTTGAAAAACAGCGCAAAAAACCGCCCCCTTCTCCCCTTTCCCGCCCCGCTCCCCTGCCTCGGCCCAAAGGCCCCAGAGTCGTGGTGGTCGGCGGAGGCTGGTCCGGGCTCAGCGTGGCCAAACATACCAAGCTTTTCGCACCCGAAGCGGATGTGGTGTTGGTCGAGCGAAGAGATGTTTTCATCTCGTGCCCGGTCAGCAACCTCTGGCTTGTAGACAAAGTGGATCTTGAGTTTCTCACGCACGATTATCTTCGAGCGGCCAGAAACCACGGGTATACCTATCTGCACGCAACCGCCACCGGCGTGGACAAAAAACGCAAAATCCTCCAAACGAGCGAAGGAGAGATTTCCTACGACTATCTGGTGCTCGCTCCCGGAATCGACTACGACTACACCTGCTGGACAAACGATCCCGAGCTTCAAACGAGACTCCATCAAGAGTATCCACCCGCCTTCCAACCCGGTAGCGAACACTTCACCCTCAAAAAGAAGATCCACACCTTCGAAGGAGGAACCTTCCTGCTGACGGTGCCGGCGGGCAACTACCGCTGTCTGCCCGCCCCTTACGAGCGTGCCTGTCTTTTTGCCGACCTTTTCAAACAAAAAGGCATCAAAGCGAAAATCCTGATACTGGACGAAAACAACGACATCACGATCAAAGAGCACGGCTTCCATACGGCGTTTGAGGAGCTTTACGGCGATATCATCCAGTGGGAACCCAACGCCAAAATCGAGAAGATCGACCTGGAAGCCAAAACGGTCACCACCGAATTCGAGACTTACCGCTTCGACGACGCCTCCTTCTATCCTCATGTGCGCGGCGGACGGCTGCTCGAAATCGCGGGAGTGGCGAAAGATTCGGTCTACAACCGTCTGGAAGGCGATATCGATCCCCTCACCTACGAAGTACGCGGCTATCCGGATATCTTCGTATCAGGAGACGCCAGGCCGATGGGATTCTCCAAATCGGGAAATACCTCCCACAGTGAAGGGCAGATCGTCGCCAGACGTATCGCGGCGAAAATCCGACGCACCCCTTCTCCCGCTTGGAGTTCGCCGGTGACCCTCTGTATCTCCGCCGTTTCGTTCCGCCCCGAACGCGGCATCTTCATCCACTCCGAATACGCCTACGACAAAAAAACCGGCCGATTCGGTTTCGCCACACCCGTGACCGAAGAGCGCTGGAAAGGAAAAGAGGGGCGAACCAACGCCGAATACGTGCGGGGATGGGCTCGGGCCGTCTATACGGATATGTTCGGTTGATTATGATACAATAAGGACGATGGAAGAAGGAGCCTATATGAACGAAAAAAAGATCGAACATCTCGAAAGAATCAAAGAGGCGGTCCAAAAGAGCGACCGGCTCGAGGATATGGAGAAGAGCCTCATTCTGGAGAAGATCGAAGAGTGGAAGCATGATGACGAGGCGATGAGCCTGATTCCCGCCAAACTGACGGAACTCTCCCAAAAGATCGTTCCGATCCTCGAAGAGATCGGACTGATGTAAAGTTGTCGCGGTGTCGTATCAGCCGCGACGACGCTCTTCCGCTATCAACGCGACGACACCCTCGTACATCTCCTGCACGGCCTCCACCTCGGTGATTCCCAGACGTCTGCGGTTGCTGATATCGTAGACACCCCCTTCGCTTCGGCTGTGTTCGCCGTGAATACCGCGGATTTGGAGATGGTATTTTTCGGTGATCGATTCAAACGCACTTTTGTCCTCACCCAGATGCGGCAATGCAATATGCACACTCGCTCGCATCGCGGTACCCAGATTGGTCGGACAACTGGTGATATATCCCAGACGCTCGTCGTAAGCGAACTCCAACCGCTTCTCCAGCGCACCGATCGCCCGTGCGAGTCTGTCGAAAACCGCCCCGATATCCCCGCCTTTTTGCATCGAGATGATACGAAGCTGATCCTCTTCGTTGACCCAGACGAGAAAACTCCTGTCTTTGTTGTGGTAGATTCCCCTCCCCTCCGGCCAGTCGCGGTTGAGGCCCGCCGCTTCGAGAAAACGGTCTCCCTCCTTGAAAAGAAAGTGCTCTTCGATCAATCTCGCCCGCACCGCCTCGGACATTCCCGCCAGAGCATAATATTCACCCTCCAGATCACCGCGTAGCGATTGAAGTGCGTCGCGTATCATACACTCGACGATCAGCCGCTCACGCCGTGAAATATTCGGTCCGAGCGGAAAACAGTGGAGATTTCTGGCCACCCTGATTCTGGTGGAGAGAATGTATCTTCCCTCCGGATCGGGATCGGGTGCATGAAGATGCGCGGGATTCAAATCGCTCTGATGTCTTTGTTCTTTGCCAAAGCCGTGATAGGCTTCGATGATCGGATCAAAAAGCGGAGCGAAAACGCGATAGGAGTCTTCATCACCGGCATAGACGCCGATGCTGCTGTCGGGATTGGCCACGCCCGAAGCGATCGCCTGCTTGAGCGTAAACCCGTATACACTCTTTTTGTTCGCGAGCGCTTCGAACACTTCCGGCGTCAAAAACCTGCAGAGCAAAGAGTGGCAATCCGGAGAGAAGCGGGGGAATTGCATCGTATTTCCTTAGAAGTCTTTGCGCAATCATTCGGATCGGGATTCGATCATCTCGAGAGGAACGAAACGGTGTTCGACAGGATCGAAATACTCCAGCTCACCGCTCTCTATATGATAATACCACCCCTGAATGAAGAGATTACCCGCTTCGACCCCCTCTTTGACCAGCGGATAGGTCAACAGATGCTTGAGCTGTTGGATGATATTGAACCGCTCGGTCGCACGATAGAGTTTCTCTTTTTCCTGAGTTCCCACCATCGCCAGAGCTTGCTCCTTGGATCCGTCCGCATAGTGAAGCCAGCGCTTGAGATGTTCGATCCGGCTATCCTCCGGCAAATCTTCGTAGAGCGCTTTGCAAGCGCCGCAATGGGTATGCCCGCAGACGATGATATTCTCCACCTTCAAATCGAAGAGCGCGTATTCGATAGAGGCCGAAATCGCGACACAGTCGGAATCGAGTTTGAAAGGGGGGACGAGATTCCCGACGTTTCTGTCGATGAAGAGGTCTCCCGGCCTCGTATGGGTGATCAAATTGGGCACGACCCTCGAGTCGCTGCATGAGATAAAAAGCGTTTTGGGATTTTGTCCTTTCTGGGCAAGCTCTTTGAAATGTTCCGCATACTCTCTTGCGTACTTCTCCTTAAATTTCTTGTGACTCTTCGCCAACTCCGCAACACTCATAATAAACTCCTTTTTCCAAATGGTTTAGATTATGAAAAATCTTTTAAAATCTTAGTACAATCTCTCTGAAAAGGGGGAATCTTTCCGCTATGGAGGATCGATTCTATCCAACGACTTTGCAGTGGGATTTGGGAGTCTCCCAAAACTCCACGGAAGCGACCCTCACCCCCAAAGCGGCCATCCGTTTGCGAACGATCTCCAGCAGCCATGTCGTCAGATTTTCACTGGTGGGAACGAAATCGACCACGACCATTCCCTCATATTTTTCGACCAGTGCATCGGGTACCTCCCCCAGCAGCTCCAACCGCGGCGTCCAGTGTCCCTCTTCATGCGCTATGAACTTCGCTTCGTCCATCTCGCCTTCGGGTGTCGCATAGTGGCTAAGCAGGTCGAAAAAGAGAGGATCGTTTCGATCTACGATAAATTTATGATCCAGCGTCGCATCCAACCAGGCTTTGAACCACTCCAGATGTTTGAAATCGGTCACCATCCCCTCTTTCAGGCTTTCCGACTCCAGAAAGATCCGAATTTGCCCCTGATGACCATGCAGATGGCGACACACCGTACATCCATCCAGACTATACGCTCGATCGAGTTGCTGCGACCAGACCCTGTGGCCGTAACAAAAATCGAAAGCTTTGTCGATGATCCACTTCATTCCCCCTCCTCTTTCTCGAAACTTCCGGATATTCGATACATGATACACTTCCTGAACTGATTTTGAGGTATCTCTTCGCCCAAGTCCCCACGGTTGTCTTTTCCGCCTCTTTTTTGTATAATCACCCCAAAACGAAACGCGGAAAACGCTATGCACACACCCACGACCTTTTTGGATCCAAAAGGGCAAATCACGGAAAAATCGGCATGATACTCGCAGGTGACGTCGGAGGTACCAAAACCGACCTGGCACTCTATGCCGCGGAGAAAAAAGAGCTGACGAAGATTGCGCAGGAGCGGTTTTCCAGCCCCGATCATACCTCGTTAAAAGAGGTGATCGGCATATTCCTCTCCCGCCACCCCCGCGCATCGATCCAAAAGGCCGCTTTCGGAATCGCGGGGCCTGTGCTCGAAGGACGGTGCCGCACGACCAATCTTCCGTGGGAGATCGACGAAAAGGCACTTCGCTCGATGCTCGGTACCGATCGCGTAAAACTGCTCAACGATATGGAAGCCACCGCCTACGGGATGCTCCACCTTCCCGAAACATCTTACGTCTCTCTCAATCCCGCCGGCTCCCCAAAAGAAGGAAACCGCGCGGTAATCGCGGCGGGTACCGGACTGGGCGAAGCGCTTCTCTACTACGACGGTACACATTTTCATCCGATCGCGACAGAAGGCGGACACTGCGACTTCGCCCCCCTTTCGGAGCGTCAAACGAAACTGCTCGAATGGCTTCGAAACGAATACGGTGACCATATAAGTTACGAGCGCATTCTCTCCGGATCGGGTATCGACGCTCTCTATCGGTTTTTGGTCTCCATCGGTTTCGGCCCTCAACCCTCTTTTATGGAAGCTCTCCCGAAAAATACCGACAAAAGTGCGCAGATCAGCCGGGGCGCACTCGAATATGACGATCCGCTTTGCAAGGAGACGCTGCGCCTCTTTTGTGAAATCTACGGCGCGGAGGCGGGAAATCTCGCGCTCAAATCACTCTCCGTCGGAGGAATCTATATCGGTGGAGGTATCGCCCCCAAAATCCTTCCTGTATTACAGGAGGGAAAATTCGCGGAGCGTTTTTTCGCCAAAGGTCGTTTCGAAAATCTGCTAAAAAAAATGCCTCTTCTTGTCTGCCTCGACTCCCACGCCGCGCTCCTTGGCGCCGTCCATTACGCCGCATGGAGGCTTTGAGCCAACTTGGCGTCTAGGCTGTCTGCCACTGCTTGCGATACGAAGCTTCGAATTCGGCCAGTCTCTCTTCCGGCAGCGGCTCACAGAAGTAGTATCCTTGAAACATATCCACTCCCAGATCGTAACAGATATCGAAAATCTTTTTCGAGCTGACAAATTCCGCGATCGTCTCTATCCCGAGCGTTTTGGAGAAAGAGATGACAGATTTTACCAACTCGTAGGATTTTCTGTCTTTGTCTATATTTTTGATCAAAGAGCCGTCGATTTTGAGAAAATCGGGTGAAAGTTCGAAAATATGTGAAAAGTTGGAGTATCCGGTGCCAAAATCGTCGATCGCGACGCGTACGCCCAATTTCCTGAACTCTTCCACGAACGCTTTTGCATAGGCAAAATCTTCGATATCCTCACTCTCCACGATCTCCAGCGTGAGTCTTTTCCCTACTTGGTGCTCTTGTATATACTGTTTGAGCAAATCGACGGTCTTTTTGTTCATAATGTCTTCGAAAGTGAGATTGAGCGTGAAAGCCTGCCGATGCTTCTGCATTTCATGAAACGTCTTTTCGATCATCCTGTGCGTGAGTCTCGAATAGAGTTTACTCTTGATCGCGATATCGAGAAAGTAAAAAGGTGAAATCAACTCCTCTTTTGTCGCCTCTTTTCTCCTGATCCGCATCAAAGATTCGTATTTGACGATATGCCGATCACGATCGACGATCGCCTGGTAGACCGGAACGATATTATCCGTGGAGATCGCCTCTTTGATGACATTTTTCCAGCTGAGCATCTCTTGGGAATAGGAAGCGCTGTCGATACGCTTGCTGTAAAAGACCGTAAGCAGATGTCTCTTTTTAGCATAATTCAGCGCCATCTCCGCCTTTTTGAGAGCCATCTCTTCTTCGAGCGACCCTCCTATCGTGATATCGATTTTCAATATGTCATCCATCTCCGGGATCTCTATCTTCAACTCTTCAAGCTGAGTGAAAATCGCTTGGATATCCCTCTCCATCACCATATGGCTGGGATATGTCCCCTTGGATCTAAGAACGAACAGATCCCCGGAGATACGGTAGGCTTCGTATCCATTTTCGGCAGCGAAAGTTTTCAAGAACTCCCCAAAACGCTTCAATATTCGATTCCCACTTTGCATCCCATAGAGTGCGTTGTAGTTGTGAAAAGCATCGATATCCAGTAGTATCAATCCGGCGAATTTCTCTTTTTCCAAATCGTATGTCAATGCGTTTCTGTTTTTCAAATCCGTCAATGCATCATGCAAATACCCATACTCTATCTCTGCCACCCGTTCGGCGACTTTCTTTTCCAGCGTGTCTGTAAGCTGGTGCATACGCTGAATCATTTTGGCATAAAAGAGTGACAGCACTATCAAACCGATACTCAGCGAATAGATGAAATTGGCATGACCCACCCACGCCGGATTGGTTTTGAGTGCCCAAAACATCGCGACCTCGGTATATGCAAGAGCGAAAAAGAGGTATTTTATCCCAAACCTCATCCCGTTTCCTACGATAATCCATAACAAAACAGGATAGACGACGACCGCATTCATTCCGTACAGGTGCATCAGATAGATATTGACGCTCAGATCACCCACGATATTGGCTATTTTGCGAATATTGCGACGATCCGGATACGCTCTGACAAAAAAGAGATTGGCGATACTGTATACAAGGAAAAGATTGCTTAGAAGAATCACTTGAAAAGGATGGCTATGATGAAAGATACTCGAAACGTTAAAATAACCAAAAGCCAAAAAAGCGAACACTACACGGGCGATAGCCTGCGAATTTTCCTGCGCTCTTTTGCCACTCTGCTGCAATGCTCTTTCAAAAAATTTTTTCATGCTCGGAGTACCTTCGATATCAAGTACTCTCTATATCGTCCCTATGACGAAAAAAATTAACTAGCCAACCGCCGCTCCCCTCCTTTTCTTCTATCAGAAAAAATTATGGCACCATCGGAATCCACCAGAGGAAAATCGAGATGGGGAATGACCCTTCTATCCTGATAGGTTCGGATCCTATGGTGGGTGATTTTTTTCATATTCTGCGCCTGCACAAGCCGACGCATCGTTTTGAGGTCGTTTTGGGTCAGATTCAACGCGGTATCGACCCAAATCTCGGTAATATCCATCAGCTCCCGATGCGAGAGCGGCTTGTAACGCTGTTGTACCTTCTGTATCCCCTGCATACCGTTGGAAAATCTGCGATGCTTTTTGATGAATTTTTTGACCGCTTCCACTCCGCTACCATCCGCGACCACTTCTGTGATGATACCCCTCTCGTACAACTCCCTGGCGGTGTAGATTTTGCCATTGCTCATCATCTCTTCAGCGATTTTGATACCGTGATATCTCGCAAGAAGCGAATAGGCTCCCATACCCGGAAAAAGATTGAACCTGATTTCCGGAAACCCCATCCTCGAACGCTCCTCCGCGATCGTCACCGAATTTGAAAGCGCCAATTCGAATCCTCCGCCAAGTGCGTCTCCCTGTATCAAGGTGATAGTCGTCAAAGGCAATCCGAAATTGGTCGCATTCAAATAGACAATATCGATACACCCTTTGGCATATGCCAACAGCCTCTCCCTGTCCCTCTTTTCGATCAAATCCGCAAAATATGCCAAATCCCCTCCGTAGTTGTAGATATCTTTCGTTGTCGAAGCGTAGACCCAGTATTTGATGGGAAAACGCTCTTTGACTCGACTGTGTTCGAAATATTGGATGAGGGCCTGTTGTGCGGCTTTGCCGCTTTCGATGATATCCGTCGAATATTTGGGACGCTCTTTGGGATCGAAATAACACCAAATAGCTTCGCACTCCGAATCGTAGCGTACGGAAATCTCCGGACGCTCTTTTAGAATATTTCTAAAATATTGCATCTTTTCCTCACAAAATCAAAAAGATTAAATCATGGACGAAAAGATACCAAAGAGTGGATTTAGACAATCTGAAATCGCTCCAGAAACGCTTCGTCCACATCGACGAGTCCCCGCTTTTTTAGATCCTCGATCACTTCCGGATCGCAGTTAGTATCGGCCGGCCACTCCCGCTCGAAACCGTCGATCTCGTTTTTGTCGGTACCGTCTATTCCGATAATCTTATCTATGTAAATATCTCTTTTCGCGTCGATATTGTTCACCACGCGCCAGATCAGCATATAGGGGTTGTCCACGCTGTTTTGGCGGGTATCGACGAAGACGACGACACGCAGATGGTTCGCCAGCGGTGCGAGCTTTTGGTGGAGTTTTTTCGCGCGTTCGCGCTTTTGGTACTGAATCACGGCGATAGGATTGGCCGTAGCGGTCAAATACTGCCTGAGGGCGACGACCGAATCGTCCAGCTTTCGCACCTCCTCCAGCAACTTCTCATCCTCCAACACTTCGCAATCCCTCTTTCTGATCGGGCCCGTCGCGTCGACACCGAGCTTGCCTCCCACGAGCGCTTCGGGCGCGGAGTGATCCAACGCGTCGACGATCCCCTCGGTGATCAGCAGGCTTTCGGGGCCGATCCGATCGAGTATATGGGCCGTGAGCGCTTCGTAGTCGGTCAGATCGGGAGCTTCTTGCCCCACGAAGAGAGCATGCTTAACGAAACTCATCTGCCCCACTCCCCAAAAGGCGTGCATGATCTGCTTGGCATGCCCTTTGTAGCGCGGCGCGATCTTGGCCAGGATCAGATTGTGAAAGACGCCGTTTTCGGGCATATGGTAATCGACCAGATCGGGAGCGGTCGTCTGTAGCAGCGGCAGAAAGATCCGTTCGGTGCCCCACCCCATATATTTGTCTTCCAGCGGAGGTTTGCCCACGACGGTCGCCTGATACAACGGCTCTTTTTTCGTGGTTATGGCTTTGACATGCATCACCGGGTAGGGCTCTGTGAGCGTATAGTATCCGGTGTGATCTCCAAAAGGCCCCTCGATTTCCAACTCCTCGGGATCGACCTCCCCTTCGATCACGATATCGACATCTTCGGGGATATATAGATCGTTGGTGAGCGATTTGACAAGCCGCGCGTTGCTTTTGCGCACGAAACCGTAAAGAAGCAGCTCGAACATCCCGTAGGGCATCGGCGCCTGCCCGCACCAGATATAGAGCGGATCGCCTCCTATCGCGACGGTGACGGGCATCTTCTTGCCCGCCGCTCTGTACTGGTCGAAAAAGTGGCTGGAGTCTTTGTGAATCTGCCAGTGCATTCCCAGCCGCCGCTTGTCGTACTGCTGAAGGCGATACATACCCAAATTGTGCATCTCTCCGTCCAAACTTCGCGTATAGACCTGTCCCATCGTGATAAACGGCCCCCCGTCCATCGGCCATGTGGTCAGGATCGGAAGACGATCCAGATCCGCCTCTTTCCCCATCCACTTGACCTGCTGGCAAACCCCCTCGCCCCCAAGACGCTTGGGAGGAACGTTTTTGAGGCCAAAAAGCCTGGCGGCGAGCGAAATTTTGCCCTTCAGATCATGAGGGGGCTTGAGATGAAGCAACTCTTCGATCTCCGCCGCGATCGCATCGGGCTCCTTTCCGAAGAGAAACGTCGTCACCTCTTTGGATGCGAACATATTCATCACCACCGGCATCGAGTATTCGATCCCCTTTTCACGCTCGATCGGCCGCGTAAAGAGCAACACCTTCGAATCCGGCTTTTTCACTTCGAGATACGCGATATGCGGAATTTCCAGCCTGACATCCAGCGGCTCGTCGATTATCTTCAGCCAACCTCTCTTTTTCAGCGCTTCCAGCGTCTCTTTCAAATCCATCGTTCACTCCGCAATAATCTATCCCTATTTTATCCAATTTCTTTTAAGAGCGATGATATTAAAATAATTTGAAATATGCTACAATAATTTCAATTTTTTAGTTTTTACAAAGGTTCGAGTATGCGTTTTCTTCTCCTTTTTTCCCTCCTTTTTCTACTGAGCGGCTGCGGACCGGATGGCTCCTCCCCTCTGCTCGAA
>VAPK010312467.1_pt1 | contig 21112 bp, 24 predicted proteins | sample 3395031 | NCBI WGS metagenome assembly VAPK01 (sample SAMN08290443, study PRJNA428436) | hydrothermal vent metagenome | isolation source: Deep-sea hydrothermal vent chimney 1 | place: Pacific Ocean: Juan De Fuca Ridge
GATTCAGATGGAAAAACAAAGACCCATTTGAAAGGGGCGAAAAAAGAATTGTTTCATAAAGGGGAGGAAATCTATAATAGGGAAGGCTTTTGTGCCACTTGCCACCAAACTGATGGCAGGGGACTCAGTGCTTCACAATTTCCTCCCTTAGCAGGCGTGTCGTGGGTAACGGGTAATGAAGATCGCCTTATCAAGTTGACCTTGAAGGGAATAATGGGGCCAATCAAGGTGAAAGGCAAAACATACCCTGGGCAGGTGCCCATGACACCTTTCGGGGGTATGCTGAACGATGGTGAAATAGCTGCGGTACTGACCTATGTGAGAAATAGTTTTGGCAATAAAGCTTCGGCAATTTCGCCTGACACGGTAAAGAAAGTCCGTGAAGAAATAAAGGACAAAGAAGGTTTCTATTCTGCCGAGGAGCTGCTGAAAGTTCATCCCATGAAATAAGACCTTAGACCGAAAAATAGAAAATCTTCTTCATAGGCATCCATTTTTCACCAGGTTTTACTATGGAAAGTGCTTGTTGGTATTTCCACATCAATTCTTCCCATTCCTGTACTTTGGTATTGTTGGCATCCATTTGGCCCTTCTTCTCAAATGAGAAGTCATCGTCGACCTCCATAATCATGAACAAACGGTTTGAGACCCGATAAATCTCCAAGTTCATTATTCCTGAATCCCCCAAACTTTTCAAAACCTCGGGCCAAACGTTTTGGTGATATTTCTCATAGGCTTCTATAAGTGCTGGATCATCTTTTAAATCAAGGGCTAGACAATGTCTTTTCATATTTTTATCTTTTGATGTAGTTTATTTAACTTCATAAACTTATGCATAATAGTTTCATCGATCTCTCTTTTAATTAAAATACTGTAATTTAGTACCTTATGGTAATAGAAGAAATACAGTTATGGGAAAATGTACTATAGTGTTGTTTTTCGTTCATGTAATGGTCATTGGCCAGACAGCCAACAACAACGATAAAACAATTAAAGTAAAAGAAATTGGAACGGAAAAGGAAGTCGACCTGCAAAAAGTATCACAGCTATTGGAGGAAGAAACCGAACTTCAAGCCATAGATCTGGTCAATTGGGAAGCATTTTCATACCGCCCCGAGGTAAAATTCAGAATAGCCCACAGCAATAATCAAATTTGGTTAAAATTTTACATCAATGAAGAGAATGTTCTTGCCCATCGTGCAGAAACCAATTCGGCCACACATAAAGACAGCTGTCTAGAATTTTTCATAGATCCACAACAAGATGGCAATTATTATAATTTTGAGTTTAATTGTATTGGTGTAACGCATTTGGCTTATGGGCCAGGCAGGGGGAAACGTGAATTTATCGATCCCAAAACCATTCAAGACCAAATTAAAATTGAATCTACCTTGGGCGATCAGCCTTTTGACGAAAAGAAAGGCGGGCATACATGGGAAATGACAATTGTAATTCCCGCCGCTGTATTTACCCATGATAAAGAATTGAAATTCAAAGGATCAGCCACCAATGCAAACTTTTATAAATGTGGTGATGACACCTCAGAACCCCATTACCTAAGTTGGAATCCGGTAGGTACAGATCAGCCCGATTTTCACCAACCCACATTTTTCGGAGGTCTGATTTTTGAGTAAAAAGAACAAATCAACCGATTTGGTTTGTTAAAAAATGTGTTCGAACACATTTTTCAAATACCACTTGCTTTGGAAGCAAAATAATCCTACCTTAACCCTTTGTTGTCGTGTTATTTACATGGTTTTAAGTGTGATTTGTCCTTTTTAGATATCAATGGGAAAGACGACTTGACCGACCAACTAACCCTTTTGAAATTATTATGATAGCCCTTGTACACTGTATAAGAAATTTCATTTTTGTGCTCATCGCTTCTATGCTTGTTGTGCAATGTGAAAACGAACCAGAAAATGGTGGGCTTTTCCTTCCTGAAAATTTTGAGGCAGTAGTTGTAATCGATGGTATTTCAGAGAGTGCCAGACACCTTGCAGTCGATGATGATAAGAATATATATGTGAATTTAAAAAAATCTAAAAAATATGCGATTGCGGCTTTACAGGATACCGATAATGATGACAAAATCGATATTGTAGAAAAGATAAAAGTCCGTGGTGAAAGTAGAAACTATTCCACGGCCATGAAGATACACAAAGGCTACCTTTATTTTAGTTCTGAACTGGCGGTATATAGGTTTAAATTAAAGCCGAACAGCCTGCTTCCTGAAGGGGAAGTAGAGGTAGTACTGATCGATGACCACGAGCATGGCATGCACGAACATATAGGCAAACCGATTGCTTTTGACAATAAAGGCTATATGTATGTTCCTTTTGGAGCACCCTCCAATGCTTGTCAGCAACCAAAAAGAATTCCCGGAGCCCCTGGTCTAGACCCCTGCCCGCAACTGGAAAGCCATGGGGGAGTTTGGCGATTTGATGCCGATAAATTGGGGCAGACCCAAAAAGATGGGTGTAAATATGCAACTGGTATCCGAAGTGTTGTGGCCATGGCTTGGAATAATGAGGATGATAATCTGTATCTAGTGATGCACGGCAGGGATGACCTGTTAAGGCTATTTCCTGATAAATTTTCCCCTTGGGAAAGTGCTTTGCTTCCCTCTGAAGAATTCATAAAAGTGACTGCAGACGCTGATTTCGGATGGCCTTATTGTTATTACGATCAAATAAAGGGCAAGAAAGTATTGGCACCTGAATATGGCGGAGATGGCGAAATCGTAGGAAGATGTGCCGATTGTGAAGACCCTATTGTTGGTTTTCCAGGGCACTGGGCACCCAATGACCTTGTTTTTTATGAAGGAGACCAATTTCCCGATCGCTATAAACACGGTGCGTTTATCGCATTTCACGGCTCTACCAATCGCGCACCTTATCCGCAATCGGGTTATATTGTAGCTTTTGTTCCTTTTAAGGATGGAAAAACAAATGGGGAATGGGAGGTTTTTGCTGACGGATTTGCCGAGGTAGATCCTATAGTAAACGTAAAAGATGCGAAGCATCGCCCCATGGGAATAACATTTGGCCCAGATGGATCTATGTACCTATCCGATTCTGTAGAAGGAAGGATTTGGAAAATCACTTATACTGGTGACAAAGGTACTTTTGGGCAAGAACAATTGGCTAAAATGGAAGCTAGAAAAAGCTTGTCGCACATACGTTCGCCAGATGAGATCGATGACAACCTAATGAAAGGTGATTTGGTAGGTGGCGAAAATATTTACTATCGCTATTGTAGTACTTGCCACCAACTGGACGGAAAAGGGGCTTCAGGAAGATTCCCTCCAATCACTGGGACCGATTGGGTTACGGGAGACAAAGAACGGCTTATTAAAGTACTGTTGAACGGTATGGAAGGTAGCTTGCAGATTGACGGGGAGGTCTACAATGGTGTGATGCCCCAGCATAGTTTTTTAAATAACAAGGAAATTGCCGAGGTGCTGACCTACATACGTTCCAATTTCGGAAATGATGCAAGTGCAATTTCAATCGACGAAGTTAAAGCAATAAGAAAATTACAAGAAGATGGTGATGCCCATATTCTTCCGATACGAACAAGTACCGAATAAAAATACTTAAAACACAAGAGCATGAAAACAACAATCTGTCATCATAGTACAATTATCGCTCTGTTACTTTTTTTTACTACGATTACCATAGCGCAAGATTTTGACATCCTTATAAAACAAGGGCATGTCATAGACGCAAAGAATGCTGTTGACAAAGTAATGGATATTGCCGTAAAAGATGGCAAAGTAGCAAAGGTCGGTCCCAATATTCCAGAAAGTCAGGCAATAACGGTAATTGATGCAAAGGGTTTTTTCGTAAGCCCTGGCCTTATAGATATTCATGGACATTATTTTTTCGGTACCAAGCCGAACGCATATTTGAGCAATAGTTTTACGGCCTTGCCGCCCGATGGTTTTACATTTAGAAGTGGCGTAACCACCACAGTCGATGTTGGTGGGGCGGGTTGGCGAAATTTCATGACCTTTAAAGAGCAGGTCATTGATCGATCAAAAACAAGGGTCTTGTCTTTTTTGAATATTATTGGTTCAGGTATGAAAGGGGGCGCCATAGAACAGAACATTTCGGATATGGATGCAAAGCTCACGGCAATGGTCGCCAAAGAGCATCCTGAAATTATCGTAGGTGTGAAATTGGCCCATTATAGGGGGTTTGATTGGACACCGACCGAACGCGCCGTACAAGCGGGAAAGTTAGCGGATATTCCGGTAATGATCGATTTCGGCGGAAGCGATCCTGAGCTATCCTTAGAAAAATTATTTATGGAAAAATTACGGCCAGGAGATATTTTTACACATGCCTACGGACATGTAAATGGTAGAACACCAATTGTCAACGACGATGGAGAAGTAGAAAAATTTGCTTTTACTGCCCAAAAAAGGGGAATTGTTTTTGATGTAGGGCATGGTGGGGGCAGCTTTTTGTTCGAACAGGTCATTCCGGCAATGAAGCAGGGTTTTAAACCTAATTCTATCAGTACCGATCTGCATACGGGCAGTATGAACGGCGGCATGAAGGATATAGTCAATATCATGTCAAAATTTCTTAATATGGATATGCCCATGAACGAACTCATAGCGACCGTAACCTGGAATCCCGCACAAATAATTAAACGTACAGATCTCGGTCACCTATCCGTTGGGGCAGTTGCCGATATAACCCTCCTGAACCTCAGAAAGGGTGATTTTGGTTTTATCGATACAAAAGGTGAAAAAATGGAAGGCGATAGAAAACTGGAGTGTGAATTGACAATTAAGGACGGTGATGTTGTGTACGATCTAAACGGTATTTCTAAACCAAACTGAAACAAGAATTAAAGTATGAAGACAATTTATAAAGTTTTATTGATAGCCTCGTTGATTTGTCTGCTGATTACGGGTGTCATGTTCGTCATTGGCCAAGGAGAGCAAACGGGGCCGTTTTTGATTTTCTTTTTTCTCTTCTTAGCGTTGGCCGCAAGGGGATACAAAAAATTCAAAGGTTTTTCGTTTACGATATTGATTTTCGCTGCAGTGAGCATATCCATGTTTTACCCCACATATTTACAACAGATAGGTGATTTTCAAATGAAATCGCTCATTGTTCCATTGCTACAGATCATTATGTTCGGAATGGGAACCGCCATGAGCCTAAAAGACTTTTTGGGTGTGGTAAAAATGCCCAAGGGAGTTTTGGTCGGTGTAGCCTGTCAATTTACCATTATGCCTGTATTGGGTTTTGCAATAGCCACCATGTTCGATTTTCCAGCAGAGATTGCTGCAGGAGTGGTACTCATCGGTTCCTCACCAAGCGGATTGGCATCGAACGTAATGGCCTATTTGGCAAAGGCTAATGTGGCACTTTCGGTAACACTTACAGCCGTTTCTACCCTTTTAGCGCCATTAATGACCCCTTTGTTAATGGAATTCTTTGCTGGGGAGTTTGTACCAATAGACTTTTGGGGCATGATGTTCAGCATCGTTAAAATCGTTATCTTACCTATCGTTGCAGGTTTGGTTTTCAACCATTTCTTTCATGGTAAGGTCAATTGGTTCGACAAGGCAATGCCCATAGTCTCAATGGTAGGTATCGCTTTGATCATTATGGTCATTACGGCAGCGGGTAGGGATAGTCTACTCACTATAGGGCTGTTTTTGATATTGGCCGCCATCATACATAATGCCGCAGGGTATTTTCTCGGTTATTGGGGATGTAAACTATTTAAGATGGATGAACGTGATTGCCGAACCATTGCTTTGGAAGTTGGTATGCAGAACGGAGGTTTGGCCTCGGGCATAGCTCTGGAAATGGGAAAAGTAGCTACCGTCGGATTGGCTCCGGCCGTTTTTGGCCCATGGATGAATATCTCGGGATCTTCATTGGCGACCTATTGGCGAGACAAAGAGCCCGAAGAAATAGAAAAGAAACCAATCGATAAAATATAAATCAAAATTAAAGACCAGACGTATGAAATCAACAAAATTTATTTTTTTGCTTCTCTTGATTGTTAGTTTTGGCAATGCGCAGACTGCAGCCAAAGAACAAATCGTTTTTCTAACCCCGCAGTGGCAAGGCGAACGCTTTGAAGATGGAAGACCTAAAGTAGCAGATGATATTTTGGTGCGAATGAAAAACGTTTCTATTGAAGAGGCTTGGGGGCTACTTCGAAACGAAGGCTATAACAATCAGTTTGAAGGCGGATGGAAACTTTTACATGCTGATGTACCCATTGTGGGTCGTGCCATAACGGTACAGTACATGCCCAACCGACCTGATGTGTCAGATCAAATAAAGAAAAAAGGAAAGGCAGAAGGGCAGATCGGCAATACTAATTCGTGGCCAATAGATATGCTTGTTGAGGGTGATGTGTATGTGGCAGATGGTTTCGGTAAAATTGTAGATGGCACATTGATCGGTGATAATTTGGGAAACTCCATTTATGCGAAATCAAAAAATGGAGTGGTTTTCAATGCCTCAAGTCGAGATTTGGAAGGACTTTCAAAAATTGAAGGTTTTAATGCCTTTGTACGAGAATGGCACCCATCATATCTGACCGAGGTAATGTTGGAGAGTATAAATTCAACCATACGGATCGGAGCTGCAACCGTTTTGCCCGGAGATGTTGTTTTGGGCAAAAAAGAGGGCGTAGTCTTTATTCCCGCACATCTTGCCGAAAAAGTAGTGGTTACTTCTGAAATTGTGCGATTGAGGGATATGTTCGGAATAGGAAAATTGAAAGAAGGCAAATACACGCCAGGGCAAATCGACAACAAATGGACGGATGAAATAGAAAAGGATTTTTCTAAATGGCTCAAAGACCACATTGATGAGCTGCCCGTACCCAAAGAGCAAATTCAAGAACTATTGAAAAAAAGAACTTGGTAATTCAAAATAAACCAATTTTAAGAATCATTGTTTAATCTAATACCGTAAGAAATGGAAAACAAAACGACCAGGAGAGCATCCTTCAAAAAAATAGGAATGGGGCTGGCAGCGCTTTTTGGTGTAAGTGCCGTTAGCGCATCGAATAAAAAGCCCATAGCAAAAAAAGAAGTAATCGGCGAAATTATAAAGGATCAAGATATACCACTGTTCTCCGGAGCAGTAAAACATGGCAACACCTTATATATTGCAGGAAAAGGAGCCCATTTTGAAGGCGATATAAAATCACATACCGATCACGTACTCAAAGAGTTGAAAAAAGGATTGGAGGCAAATGGTTCCTCTATGGAAAAGGTATTGAAAGTAAATGTATATCTGGCAGATTTGGCGGATTATAAAGGAATGAACGAAGTCTTTCGTGGGCGATTTGGTGAACATCCACCCGTACGAACCACTGTTGCAACCTATGGGGGTGTTCCTGGTGATTCTTTAGTAGAAATGGACTGTATAGCAGCAATCGATTAAAAATAAAAATTATGAGCAGTAGAAGAAAAGTATTAAAGACATTGACCGCATTACCCTTAGTGGGTGGTATGCTGGCACCAAGTATGTTGATGGCAAACGTTGTTGACAAGACCATCGCCAAACCATTGGCACGTGATTTTTTCAAAGAACTGGGGCTGCGAACATTTATCAATGCCGCAGGTACGTACACTTCAATGACAGGGTCCCTGATGCATAAAGAAGTGACCGATGCCATAAGTTATGGAGCGACCGAATACGTAAATCTCGATGAACTGCACGATAAGGTAGGAGAGCGAATTGCCCAATTATTGAATTGTGAATATGCTACCGTATCTTCTGGGGCTTTTGGGGCAATGACCATAGGTCTTGCAGGAGTTATATGTGGAATGGATGAAGAAAAAGTAGCCCAATTACCAGATACTACAGGATTAAAAAATGAGGTAATCGTTCAAAAAGGACACGCTATAGGGTACACCCATGCACTAATCAATACCGGAGCAAAAATAGTGGAGATAACTACGGCCAAGGAGCTTGAAAAAGCGATTACAAAACGAACGGCCATGCTCTGGTTTTTAAATGCGAATACTGAGGCAGGAGAAATCAAATGGGAAGAATTCATAGCTTTGGGCAAAAAGCATAATATACCCACTTTTGTCGATTGTGCCGCTGATGTGCCACCAGTTGAAAATTTGTTCAAGTTCACCAAAATGGGGTTTGATCTTGTCGCATTTTCTGGTGGAAAGGGAATTAGAGGGCCGCAGAGTGCTGGCCTATTATTGGGCAAGAAAAAATATATCGAAGCTGCCCGTTTGCATACTCCGCCACGCGGAACCACCATTGCCAGAGGAATGAAAGTAAATAAAGAGGAAGTATTGGGTATGATGGTCGCATTGGAACTGTATTTGGCCAGAGACCATAAAAAAGAATGGGAGCTTTGGGAAAAACAAATCAAATTAATTAGCGATAGTGCACTCTCGGTAAACGGGGTCAAAACCGAAATACACGTTCCCCCACATGCAAACCATGTTCCTAGCCTTCGAATAATGTGGGATGAAAAAAAGGTGAAGATCTCAACCGATGATATGCGAAAACAACTGCGAGATGGTCATCCGTCAATAGAAACAGTTGGAAATAAAGAAGAAGTAGGCATCACAACTTGGATGATGGAACCCGGTCAGGAACGTATTGTTGCGCAAAGGGTAGCGGAAATACTGGCAAATGCGCGATTGTAAAAATCAAATATAAAACACATGAAAAATATCTTTTTAACAAGTATGTTGGTTGCATTGGTTTCTTGTAATATGACCCAAGAGAATCAAAAAGAAATTGAGGGGAAAATTCCTGAGGGGGAAAAAATAGAGGTGGGTTATGACCCTGAATCGAAACTACAAGAACTCGGTTTGAAATTAAGTACACCCTCAGCTCCTGTGGCAAATTATGTAAACGCCGTGCGTACCGGAAACCTGATTTTCTTGGCTGGAAAAGGACCCAAAAAAGCAGATGGAGAGAATATTACAGGAAAATTGGGAGCGGACCTGACCATCGAACAAGGCTATGAAGCAGCTCGAATTACGGGAATTAACCAATTGTCTGTTCTCAAAGCCGAACTAGGTAATCTGAACAAAGTCAAAAGAATCGTCAAGGTTAAGGGCATGGTAAATTCTACTTCAGAATTTACCGATCACCCAAAGGTCATTAACGGCTATTCGGATCTTATGGTCGAAGTTTTTGGGCAACGAGGAAAACATGCACGTGCTGCAGTTGGCATGGGTTCACTTCCTAGCAATATAGCTGTCGAAATCGAAATGATCGTAGAAGTGGTCAATGATTGATAGATTTGCTTTAGAGCAATTGAACTAGCCCTTACTTCGAACTGGTTTTTCCTAAAAAACCTTTACTTTTGCATCCTTAATTTACCGCCCTCATAGTTCAACGGATAGCCCCGAAGTCTCGGGATTCCTAAACTTTAGATCTAGGCCAACGGTGATGAAAATGTAATTTTGAAATAGTTAATACCGGCCTCATAGTTCAACGGATAGAATAGAAGTTTCCTAAACTTTAGATCCAAGTTCGATTCTTGGTGAGGTCACAAGTAAACAGATACCATATTGTTCAAACCCCATAAACACTCTAAATTGACTTAATATTCTAGGGTTCTAAATTTTTCAACATCTCTTGGGTTGTCCGTTCCAAATCATATTCGGCTTTCCAGCCCCAGTCCTTCTGCGCTTTTGAATCATCGATATTACTTGGCCAAGAATCTGCGATTGCTTGTCTTGAGTCTGGTTTGTACGATACTTTAAAATTCGATATATGGTTTTTTATGCTTTGCGAAATCTCTGCCGGGGTAAAGCTCATGGCTGCCAAATTGTATGACGAACGCACTTTTACTTTTTTGGCATCACTTTCCATAATTTGCAAGGTGGCACGTATGGCATCGTTCATGTACATCATTGGCAATTCAGTGTCTTCTTTTAGAAAGCATGTATATTTATTATCGGAGAGTGCTTTGTGATAGATCTCTACAGCATAATCGGTAGTGCCGCCACCAGGCATAGTTTTCCAGCTTATCAAACCTGGGTAGCGAACGCTTCGCACATCGACCCCGAATTTGTGGTGGTAATAGTCGCACCATCGTTCACCAGACTGTTTGCTGATACCGTAGACCGTACTGGGTTCCATTATGGTATTCTGGGCCGTGTTCTGTTTTGGGGTATTGGGTCCGAAAACCGCAATGCTCGATGGCCAAAAAATCTTTTTTATTTTTTTCTCTTTTGCGAGGTTCAATACATTGAAAAGCGAATTCATATTTAGGTTCCAGGCCCTTTCGGGAAATTTTTCAGCCGTTGCGCTCAACATGGCTGCCATTAGGTAAACCTCATCAATTTCATAATATGCCACCAGCTCTTCCAAAGCATCATAATCAGTAGCATCCAAGGGTTCGAAAGGGCCAGATTCCATCAAGTTTTCACTACCTTCTCTAATATCACTTGCAACTACAACATCGCTGCCATACTTTTCACGTAAGGTAAAGGTAAGCTCAGTACCTATTTGCCCGCACGCACCTATTATCAGAATATTTCTTTTCATTAAAATCTAGTTAAATCAATTCTTGTATAAAGATACCGTTTAATCAACAACCTCGACCCAAAGGCATGAGGTATCCTTCTGAAAAAACCATCTTAAATTTCGAGGCAAGCCTCAGGGAATTAAACCCTCAATGAGGGATTAAAATTTGTACATTCGCTCTATGGGTAAAACATTTATCGTAGGAACTGTTTTGTTATTGTTTTTTTCTTGTAAAGGCGATAAGGCGAAAGATGTTACCCAAGATACCTCGGCATTTGACATATCAACTGAAAAATGGCCTGAAAAATCGAAAGTTAATCCAAAAGCTTCAATAGTACTTAAAAACTGGCCAGAGTTCAATGCACTAGAAACCAGTTTTGACGCGCTTTACACGGTAGCGAATACTGAAGATCTCAGTTTGGTTTTAGAAGATCTGATCGAAAAACAAAAGTTATTGGCCGATTCAGAATATCCTGAAGAATTTGATAAGCCACAAATTAGAAGTAGGCAGAAAGTCTTTCAAACCTTCATTCTTAAAACGAAGAACGATTTAGAATATCGTATAGACGTCCAACAATCGGTTTTAGAGATAATCAATGCACATAATGCGCTACTGAACCAATTCAATGTGATTGTAAATAACACCTTGGATATAAAAACACTTTTAGATGAAGATTAAGACTTTACAGATTGTTTTTCTTTTGTCATCAGTTTTATTGACGGCGCAAGAACCGGCCAAAGATCAGATAAATACCACCTTGAACACTTGGCATCAGGCAGCTTCTAAAGCTGATTTTGAGACCTACTTTAGTTTAATGACCAACGAGGGAGTTTTTATCGGCACCGATGCCACAGAGAATTGGCAGAACAAGGAATTCAAGGAGTTCTCAAAACCTTATTTCGATAAAGGAAAAGCATGGAACTTTACTGCTGTAGAACGACATATATATTTGAATGGGAATGAAGATTTTGCGTGGTTCGATGAACTATTGGATACCCAAATGAAACTATGTAGAGGTTCAGGGGTCTTGAAGAAAGTAGATGGAAACTGGAAAATCGCCCATTATGTACTATCTATCGCCGTACCCAATGAAAATGTAACCCAGCTCATTGAACTGAAAAGGGAAAAGGATAGCCTATTGACCATTGAGTTACAGGAGAACTAATTTCAAAAACTATTCCTTTTTCTCAGTTGCAGTTGGAGGGTTTTTCCTAGAAGTAAGTGCCTGCTTGCTCAAACTTGCCAAATTAAAATTAGGAGCTATCTTCAAAGCTTCTTCGATCAACACTAAGGCAGCATCGATATTATTTTTGTCTTTATTGTACTGCATAAGTCCTTTTAAGTGAAGAAAAGCCGCTTTTAAAGGTACTTCATAGGGTTGTTGTCTTTCATAAAAAGCATATTTCATATCATCTTTGGCATTTGTAATGCCATATTCAATATTGAGGGAAGCCCCCGTATTATCTCCGGTCTGTATTTTTAGATCAGACAGTTCATAGGCCAGATATGCATTAGGTGTTCTTTTGAACAAAACCTCAAATTGTTCTAAAGATCGTTTGGGTTGGTTCAATGCTTTTAGCGAAATCGCCTTTACCCGAACCGAAAGATCAGAATCGGTATCATTTTTATCAATACCTATCGTGTTCAATGCCTGCATAAACTGTTTATTGTCGGCATAGATATAAGCCAAGGTGTCTCTACGCCCTTTTGAAGGCGATAGCACGTTTAAATGCGTCATTGCATTGATTATTCCACCTACATCGCCCTGCAACCGCATTTCATTATAAAAAGCCTCATAATGCTTTTGTAACTCGGTTTTGGTTTGTGCCGTACCTGAAAATCCTAAAGTATATATTAGCGCAAAAATTAATCTTTTCATTTTTTTGTATTTATCGATTTTTGGTGAGCTAAACTATAAAATATATTCTTATCAAGCTGTTAAGGAAAACTTTAAAAAATGAAATAAAATAAATACGCTGAAGTTGTTATAACAAAAAAGATGCCCGAGGGCATCTTTAGTATATAGGTTTGGTCGTTTCTGACTTAAACCGTCATCTGCGGCATGTTCTTATTGGTGTACGAACGCAATAGACTTGCGTAAAAGGCAAGGCTCTTATTGTCGTAATCTATACATGATCTCAAAAAATCACGAAGATTTCTGAACCAAAGATTAGCGTGCAATGTTGGCATATATAAATTTAAAGATTTGGGATTGTAATCCCTATCGTCCATCACAATATCCATTTCTACCCTTTTTCGGTGGTAATCGATAGAAACCTCTGCCGCATTGTAATATTTCTTTAAAATAGCGACATGTAGGTTCTTGTACTTTGGGGTAACTTTTTGCTTGGGACAACTTTGGGCAATCAAATCTTCCATTTCCAATAGAATTCGCCCTTTTAAATTTGAATTTTCCATGGCAAAATGTTTTAATGTTATATACTAAAGTTAGGGGTTAATCGATAAAATGCACCTTATTTTAACAAAAACAAGGTGATTTTGTTGTGAAAATCCAGAATTGTGTTGCGAAAGAATACTCTTATGTAGTTATCGCTTTGCTATTTTAACAAAAAAAAGGGGGTGAAAAGGCGTTTTTCTTCCCATTTGTACTATTAATTCATTTAAAATCAAATACTTACTGTTAACTCTAAATAACTCAACTTCACTCAAATCGTATGGTTTTAATAACCAATATGGCATCATTGAGCACAAAGGGCATGGGAATATTGCTTTCAGGTCTCGCAGGTACGGTAAATTGTGGGTTGGTCAACAAGTCATTCGATGCTTCGTACAGGGTAAGTTCTAAAACCGAATCTTTCGGTATACTAAGCTGCAGATCGGTGTACTCGTTATTACTGATGTAATGGGTAAGCAATCTGCCCTTTCTTCGATTTTTTAGATAGTGGTCTGATAGGTCAACGGTATTGACTGAGGCCTTTTCAATGGGTATGTCATTTGTATATACCTCTAGTCGGTTTACATTTCGTTGGGGCGTAATGCAGATATCCAAGAATCGATTGTTTCCGATAATGGTATCCCTTGATTTTTCGACCTTCATTATAGGTAATTCTTTTACGGGAGTTTCTGAGATAAAAGTGAATCCTGTACCATATTTGCTGCTGATGGTATTATCTGATAGTTTTTCGGGTGCTTTTTTATCCGTTCCCAAATACTGGGCTGTCCAATCAGATAATTGATTTTCATAGGTTGCCCATTGGGCAGTATTGGTATCGGCATTCAAAACGTACATTAGGCTGGTAGGCTTTGCATTTTCGTTGGAGAACCCAGCGTTGAAATGTGCAGAAATCATACATCCAAAGAAAAAAATCAAACTCAAAAAAGCTAATCGATTTTTCTTTCTATAAAACTGAAAAACGGGTAGTAGGAGTGCAAATGTCAGGGTGGTCAATACCGTAGTGGCGACCATCATTTTGAGCCCTAGACCTACGGGAAACATTTTAATAAAAGGGGCGAAAATAAAAATTGCCGGCAATGCCAAAAACAGCAATAAATATGCACTGGGACTTTCTTGGTTGATAGTGACCAAAAATGCGGCCAATAGTGCAAATACAGGAACGATAAAGAAGCTAGCACCCTGAAGATAAACCGCGACCAGACCACAGATGGCCAACCAAAGTACAATGGGTGCGACCAGTACATTTGGTGTTTTGATTTTTTTGAATTTGTGGTAGACCCAAAAACAGATACCAATAGAGAAGAGTACGAAAGCGGCAATATAGGTGTACCCATTATAGGTAAACCCATGAAGCATATCTTCATACTGCGGATACATCCATTTCAACACCAGCCAACTGTAAAACCCCACTAGCCCATTGATGGCCAATACCAACAATAATGGTATAAACCCTCTTAAGACCTCTTTGATGTTTAAAACCTTTTTACGGAAACCATGAATCAATAAAATGATAAAAAACAGTACCGCTAAACCAAACATGGGCCATATCCACTCAAAGGGATAGGAGACCAACTTGAAAAACGGCACATTAAAATAGATATAATCATTCAGGCTTTTCAGATTGCCCAAATCACTAGTGCTAAAATAATCGAGAAGGGGCATAAGGTAACTGCCTTGGTGCGCCAACGTATTCTTGTCTAATCGTTCATAGGTATCTTTTGCCGTGTGGTAGTCGTAATGATCGCCGATAAATGCAAAGTTGAAGCCTTCTATATCGCCGTCTTCTCTAAAAACCGTCAAATCGGTATCATTGGGCAACATTTTATAGATGCTATAGACCAACGAATTGGCTACAGGGTATTCAGGGTCTGCTTTTGTGAATTCTTTGATAAGATTACCATTGCCACGGTTTGTCTCGATTAGCACATAGCTTGGACCCCCACTACCGCGAGCTTCAAAATTCAATACGAGCCCTACTTCTTTTGCCCAAGGATGGTGGTTTACAAAAAGGTCAGCGCCGTTCAACCCAAGTTCTTCGGCATCTGATATCAGAATGATAATATCGTTCTTCGGGGTTTTTTTCTCAGCTAAAAAAGCCCGAAGTCCTTCTAAAATAGTTGCAACCCCACTAGCCGCATCACTAGCACCAAAAGAAGAATGTTGGCTACTGTCATAATGTGAAAGGAGCATCAGGGCCTTACCAGATTCCGAACCTTTAATCCTGGCCAAAATATTGACTACATTACTAAGGTTTCCCCAATCACCCGCGGTACGGCCCTCTTGTATTGAAATTTCCAATCCCATTTTTTTCAGTTCCGAAATAACATACTCACGCACCTCTTGATGTGCCTTAAAACCTACGGCATGTGGGTTTTGGGTCATTTGTTTAACGTGTTCCAATGCCCTATCTGTAGAAAAAGAGGTTTCGGCTATTGATGCGTCGCTCTCGTAAACGGGTATTGATGAGTGAAAACTCCAATAAATGACAAATAAAATCAGAAGAAGCGTAAATAAGGAGGTGAATTTTTTCATTTCATATCAATCTATGGCTAAAAGTATTAAATTCTTATCGACTTATTAAGTTTTTATTTTCTGGCTTTTCTAGCGTACTTGTTTAAAAGAGCTTATTGGGTAAGAAGGCCATTTTTGATGAAAGCATCTCAAAATATACAGAAAAACCTTATTCATTTGTTTCATTCTATCTTAAAAAACTATACGGTATTAATGTTAAATCGTACGGATTTGGTTGGTAGTATATCGAATTGCAATCGATCGGATCGAATATTTCACTATCTTTAGTAATTAACCTAAAAACTGAAAGTATATGGGAATCAAGAGTTTTCAAGGCCCACGGGCCAAATCAGTTTCAAAAAATGAGTATAAAGCCCCAATTTTGGTCACGGATTATATGACCAAAAAATTGGTCACTTTCACACCCGAGCAATCTATTTTAGAAGTGATGGAGCAGTTCGCTAAATTTAATATTTCAGGAGGGCCCGTGCTAGATGGCAATGGTTTTTTGGTCGGGATCATTTCAGAGGCAGATTGTATGAAGCAAATTTCTGAAAGCCGCTATTTCAACCAGCCTATATTGGACAAAAGCGTGGAAAAATTCATGACCAAGAATGTAGAGACCATTTCACATGACATGAGTATTTTTGATGTGGCCGGAGTATTTCATAAAAACAATAGACGTAGGCTTCCTGTGATGAAAGATGGTCTTTTGGTCGGGCAGATCAGCCGTAAAGATATTGTAGTTGCCGCCCTGAAACTAAGTGGTCAAAACTGGAAATAAGCTTTTATAAGGCTCTATCGGCTTCCAACAAATTCTTTCATACTTTGTTCGATTTCCTTTAGCATAAATTTCAGCTGTTTATCCGAAGAACCTATATGAATAGTTCTGTCTTTAACCGAAAAACGTTCTTCTAGGCTTAGATCGCTTATTTCAATATCATCGAAAAAATAAAAATCAATTTTCAGTTTACCACCCAGCCCTGTTTCAATGTCAATTACATATATATTATAGAGCACATCAGGAGCAAGGCTCTGCTTGACCACAATCAAATTATCGACCATCACGATTTGTTCAATAGACTGCCACCGCAACTTCGACGGTAAACCGTTTATATCAATATCTGTAACGAACAGCCATTTATTCAATATGCTTTTTTTTGCAAGAATACCGTGACTGGTTCTTAACACTTTATAGGTTTCATTCTCATCAACCTCTATAAAACTACCCTCAACACTATTTTGAGCTGAAAAATGGGTGTCACCATAGTAGACCAGAAAACCTTGATGATGGCTTTGCTTATCTTGCTTACGAACCCTATTTGTTCAGGGTACTAGCTTATTAAGTGAATCTGTGCTCATTTGAATATAGTAAGTTGAAGGTGCTTCAAGGGGATCCATACTCCATTTGATATCGGGGTCGAAAATAAAATCTAAGTTCGGATTGTCTTTTATAACATGACTCGAGAAAGAACTATTGATCGGCCACTGTAAAGAGGCATCAGGAGTTTGTCTTTTTATGGGAAGGATTTCTGTCTTCAATTTGTCGAAGAACGCACTGTTCTCTGATTTGAACAGTTTAGGAGAAACCACAATGTATTGTTTTATTTTACAAAAGCAGCCGTAATTGCTAAGTCCGAATTTAGTTTGGGTCTTTCCGTCAATGAGCTGACAATCTCTTCCGCCAAAATTACTGCCAATTTCATATGAACATTTTAGGGTGTCATCAATACCATCATTATTATAATCTTCATTTACAACAGAAGAATGTTGTGCCGAAACCGACAGCACGAACAAGAAAAAAACAGTACATATACGTTTTGCCTAACCAAATTCTATTCACGTTTTACGATCATATAATAATCGTTGTCCAAAGGTAAATATCCTAAGTCATAAACGAAATAATAGGTAGTGCCTTTTTTGGTTGTGTAGAGATTGGTAATGAAGTTGAAATCAAAATTCTTATCTAACAAACGGTTCTTTGTTGTACGGGTTTTACCATCTTTCAAATGAAAGCTATCAAGCACCCGATAGTTTTTGCGCAACCGGTTGTTGATATTGCGAATGAGGTTCTTGCTATCTTTATTGACTTTGTTGTGAAAGGCATTTCGGCATCCGTCAGAACAGAATTTTTTATCTATTCTGCCATAAATCTCAGTGCCACATTCCTCACACTTCTTTTTCAAACTATTGTCGTTTATAATTGAACTTCACTTCTTCGGTGATTTTATCATCGTGTTCGATGACCACATAGATATTGATTTCATCTGCACTGACCTTCTCGAAGGTGAAGCCGTCAAAAAAGACACGGTTTTCAGCGATTTTTACCAATTTAAAACTTTGTACTTCGTCTTTTTCTTCCCATCCCTTTAAATCGCCTTGAAAATGTTTCAGCTCAAAGACCAAGGTTTCTTCTACCTGCCTAATATGGCCTATTTCATAGAAGACAACCTCATTTTTATCTACCAATTTAAAGACGAACATCATGGATCCACCCAAGGGCGGACTCCATATTTCTTCGGTAATACCACCAAAGGCCTCTCCTTTCCAATGGCCTTCCATCCATGCGATTTCATTCAGGTTGGCATTGGGAGAAGTACCGTTTTCGGGCATGGAAATTGTGTTTTGGGCATAACAGCCCATTGATATCATACAGAGTACTAAAAGAAATTGTTTCATAGTAGGGTTAATATGTGAACAAGATACAAAAATACGTTTACAAACGGGTATGAAGATGAACCGAGTAAATAAAAGGTAATTAATTAGTAGTTATTTGGCAAATAACAAAATTGAATACTACCTAACAACAATACCGTACTTCTTTAAAAGACCCAATACCCCTTCTTTCGAAAATTGTGCCTTTTTCAATCGATTTTGCTCGGGATCTATCGTATAATTATAAGCGGTTCTAAAATCGACTTTCTCTAAATTGGTCTGAGCAAAAATGGCTTTGTCTAAATTACAATTATCAAAATTTGAAGCAGTAAGGTCGGCCTCGGTAAAATCAACTTGCAACAATTTGCAATCTTGAAATTTCTGTCCTTTTAAGGTCAGACCATAGAATGAGGAAAGATCTAGGGTGCAGTCATGAAAATCGAAATTCATAAAAAAATCATTGCACTCTTCGAACTTCAAGCCCATCATTTTACAATGCTCAAAACAAACTTCTTTAAAAATAGTGTTTGCCAAATTCGCATTGCTCAAATTGCAATCTAAAAATTGGCATTCCATAAAATTTTGGTTGTCTAGATACCCATTTGAAAAATCACAGCCTTTAAAAATACAGTTTTCGTATTCGCCTTTGGCGAGGCGTACTTTGGTGTAATTTTCGGCCGTAAAGGTCTGGTCTGATATGAACTCGGTCATTGCAATGCTATTTAAATAGTTCGAACCCTATTTCAAGGGGCGACCTATATTGAATCTAAAAAACGACCCAATTCAAGCCAATGGCTTTCAAAGCCCTTTATCGATTCCCAAAGTATTTTTGAACCGTGAAATCCTTCTTCCAAAGGCTTGAAATGTGTAATATATTGTTGATCGACATTTTTCAGAACCTCTTCAACTTCCCCTATTTCCTTTTTTGCCGAAGTTGCGAATATAGAAATTTTGATTCCTGTTATCTCATCGGCCAAATGCACGCCCTTTAAATGTTCGCCAACACTAAAAGTTATGGCGGCTTTTACTTTATTATTATCAACAGAAATCAATAAAGCCAAGGCAGCAGAATATGAACTGCCCAATAAAATAATAGGGTTATTCTTGTTTTGCCTATGGGCATAGTCAATTGCTGCTTCAATATCGGGCTGGGCATCTAAATAGCCTGTGGGCAATTTCTGTTCTTTGGCCCTGTTTTTTGTTTCATTGGTCTCACCAAAGATCTTCATACCCGAACGTTGGTCAATGGCCAGGCAAGAGTAGCCAAATTTGTTGAACTTGGGTGCGGTTTCTCTATACTCGGCTCTGTTGCAATGTGAGCGGTGACATAAAAGAATCATACCCTTGCTTTCGCTTATCTCATATAGGTCTGCCGTGATGAGCAGTCCATCTTTTGATTTGAATGCTACTTTTTTCATGATCTATTCTTTAATCCCTACAAAAATATCTATTTCGCCATTGGTGGGGTCTTGGGCTTTTTCTCCGTAGACGTCAAAATCGGCCTTATAGGTGCGATTTAGGTCGGTATTCCATATTTCGTTCCATGTATTATAAACCGCATCCTTGGTCAAATCGCCTTTTGAGACAAATTTCGTGTAGGTGCCCCCATCAAAAGACCGACCTACCATACCATCGGGAATCACATTTAACGAATTCACCTTACACCCTAGAATAGTATCATAGGGTTTGGTATGGTCACTTTCATAATTGGTATAAATCGATAGTATGTTATCATCGATTTTATTGGGAATCTTTTCTAAAATACCCTCAGACATGAATCTGCCCCAAATTTGGGATATATCTTGAGCTGCTTGTCCGTTTTCGTTTGTTGTTCTTACTGATATTCCGATTACCTTAAAAGATTCGATTTTTACATTTTGCATTTCTTTTGTTTTATGATTTTGCACAAAGATAAGCTGGACTTGTGTCGTACTGCGTCAGGGGTTTGATTTTTTGTTTTTTAATTGGTCCATATCGATATTATTTTAGTGAAAAATTCAAATAATCTATTTATAGTTAATATATTATCTATAATCTATTTTTTTTACTATATTAGCTAATATATTATCTATTATATGAATAAATATAGTATTGAAAAACTGCCGAGAGATACACGTTTCGAACTTGCGGAAAAACATAAGAAACTACGCAAACAGAAGGGACTATCACAAAGCGAGCTGGCCGAACGTTCAGGGGTGTCTCTAGGCAGCCTGAAACGTTTTGAAACCAAAGGGCAGGTCTCTTTAGAATCGCTCTTGAAATTAGTATTTGTTTTGGGGCGATTAGCTGACTTTGAAACGGTACTGAAACCTATGGAAAATCTCAAGTATATTGAAAAACTCTTTGATTCGAAAACCTAAAGCTGATGGAAACAATCGAACAAATCAAAGTTTACCTTCGTTTTACCGACAACCCCATTTTAGTAGGTCAAATGGTCTCCGACAATGGAAAAGTCTTTTTCAAATACGATACGGATTTTATAAGCAACGGTTTAGAGATTTCTCCCTTTAAAATGAAACTGTCCGATGTGATTCTATCTCCGAAGACAAGAATTTTTGATGGACTCTTCGGGGTATTCAATGATTCACTACCTGATGGTTGGGGTAGATTGTTGTTGGATAGAACACTGCTGTCAAAAGGAAAATCCTTAAATCAAATAACCCCCTTAGACCGTTTGGCTTATGTTGGCTCTGGCGGTATGGGCGCATTGACCTATCAACCAAATATAAACCCCGAAGTTCTGGTAGATAAACTTTTGGAATTGGATGAAATTTCTCAGGAGATGAACAAGGTGCTGGAGGGTACACCTTCTGATGTAATTGAAGAACTATTCAATCTTGGCGGTTCTTCCGGTGGAGCAAGACCGAAAATCTTCGTGGGTTATAATCCAGAAACCGATCACCTTATTCATGGGCGGGCGGCACTCCCTGAAGGTTATGAACATTGGATCATAAAATTTCCATCTTCAACAGATTTTCCTGATATCGCTCAAATAGAATATGCGTATTATAAAATGGCCTTAGC
>VAPK010094499.1_pt1 | contig 21109 bp, 15 predicted proteins | sample 3395031 | NCBI WGS metagenome assembly VAPK01 (sample SAMN08290443, study PRJNA428436) | hydrothermal vent metagenome | isolation source: Deep-sea hydrothermal vent chimney 1 | place: Pacific Ocean: Juan De Fuca Ridge
CATCAACCATCAATCATCAATCATAAAATATGACTAGCCAGACTAAACCACCGTTACGGATCGTATTTGCCGGCACACCGGAATTTGCAACGGTTGCACTTAATGCCTTACTGAAATCGGATTACGAAATATGTGCTGTTTATACCCAGCCGGACAAACCGGCCGGGCGAGGACGTAAATTAACATCGAGTCCGGTAAAAAAGATTGCGCAAGCGCAACAGCTAAATGTAATACAGCCAGCCAGTTTAAAAAGCGCAGAAGCACAAGAAACCTTGCGTTTGCTTAAGCCAGACTTGATGATTGTCGTTGCTTATGGATTGATTCTTCCACCGCAAATACTTGAGACTCCCTGTCTGGGCTGTCTAAATATTCATGCGTCATTGTTACCGCGTTGGCGCGGTGCTGCCCCTATCCAGAGGGCGATACTCGCGGGTGACACTGAAACGGGTATTTCAATTATGCAAATGGATCAGGGCTTGGATACTGGCGACGTGTTGGCAGAAGCACGCTGTATAATCGAGCCGACGGATACTTCATCGACCTTGCACGATCGATTGGCGACGCTGGGAGGAGAGCTACTATTATCCACCATAGACAAGTTACTTTCTGGTAAGACCAATGCGACCAAGCAAGATAACAGTCAAGCTAACTATGCTGCAAAAATTGAAAAATCAGAAGCTTTGATAGACTGGTCTCAATCAGCACAACGGTTGTTTAACAAAGTGCGTGCATTTAACCCCTGGCCAGTGGCATTTGCCAGAATCAAGTTAATGAATTCAGATATGCAAAATATCAAAATCCACGAGGCATGCGTGCTTGCTGCTACTGGTAGTCAGCAGCCAGGTAGGGTTATAGGCAGTTCCAAAGAAGGATTAGATGTTGCGACAGGTGAGGGTATTTTACGATTACAGACGGTGCAGCTACCTGGTGGGCGGGCAATTTCTGCTGCGGATTTTATCAATGCGCACAGTGATGTTAAAAGCGGGTTTATGTTTGAAACAAGGTCGTTAGAGAATGATGCATAATAAATTCAATAATTTGTTCCTTTCTCAATGACTAATGTCAGGATAAGTGTTAGGGCAATAGCTGCTTCCGTTTTAGTTGATGTGGTTGTTGATGGGCGGTCTCTCACACGCTCTTTGTTAAAAGCGACCGGTAAAGTCAAAAATGAAAAAGACCAGAGTTTATTGAAAGAGCTATGCTACGGTACATTGCGATGGTATTTTCAATTAGATGCTCTTGCCGCCAGTTTAATAAGTAAGCCGTTAAAGAATAAGGATCAGGATATCCGGCTTTTGATTCTCGCCGGACTCTATCAACTGGAGCATTTATCGATACCTGCCCATGCGGTGCTTTCAGAGACTGTTGAGGCGACCAAGGATTTAAAAAAAGATTGGGCCAAAGGGTTGGTGAACGCTGTCTTGAGGAGTTTTCAAAGAAAAAAAACTTCGCTAATAGAGCGTTTGTATGCAGACCGTTTGCATGCAGAAAAAGTGGCGTATTATGCCCATCCAAGCTGGTTGCTTGATGAAATTAAATCGGCATGGCCGCAGTCTTGGCAAGCGGTGTTGCAAGCAAACAATTGTCGTCCGCCAATGAGTCTGAGAGTGAACGCATTGAAGTATGACAGGGAGGCCTATTTTAACAAGTTATTGGAATGTGATATAGAGGCGACTAGGTTGCCTTATTCGCAGTCTGGTATTAAATTAAAAAAGCCTTTGTCTGTCGCTGGTCTTCCTGGATTCGCGAATGGTGCAGTATCAGTGCAAGATGAAGCAGCGCAGCTAGCTGCAGAATTATTGCAAGTTGAAGCTGGGTATCGGGTATTGGATGCATGTGCAGCACCAGGAGGGAAAACCTGTCATATTCTGGAACGTACGCCGTCCTTGCATGAATTAATTGTGCTTGATATCGATCAAAGCCGTCTAGGAAAAATTACTGAAAACTTAAAACGATTAACACTGGATGGGCTGCAGTCGGTAAAACTTTTGCAGGGTGACGCTTCTTTACCCGGTGATGGTTCTTCGTGCGGTGATGTTTCTTTACCCGGTGATGCCTCTACCGCAGTGAACAAATGGTGGGATGGTGAGTTATTTGATCGTATTTTGTTGGATGTGCCCTGTTCGGCAACTGGTGTAATACGTCGTCATCCAGATATAAAAATTTTGCGTCGTCCGCAGGATATCGGTGAATTGGTAGATATTCAGGCGGCGATGTTGGCGGCGATATGGCCGCTACTCAAAGTAGGTGGAAAATTGCTTTACGCAACATGTTCTGTGTTACCCCAGGAAAATCACCAGCAAATACAGTCATTTTTACAGCAACATGCTGATGCAAAAGAGGATTTAATTAATGCGGATTGGGGGGAGCGACAACCCGCGGGCAGGCAAATTTTGCCTGGAGACAACGATATGGACGGTTTTTATTTTGCCCGCATCGAGAAAAAGAGGTGTAATTAGAGATGTATCGTTGCATCCGGGTATAATGGAATTATGAGTTTAAAGGGATATTTTTGTGAACTAATTGTTGCCTGTGTGACGCTATTTTTTTTCTCCAGCGTCCAGGCCGTTGAATTTTCAGTTGTCAGTACGCAAATGAATAAAGTTGAGAATATTTATCATTTGTCTGTGGAGCTTGGTTACGAATTAAGTGCCGAGGTAAATGAGGCGCTTGAAAATGGAATTCCGGTTACATTAAGACTTGATATTGAAATATTGCATCAGCGAGAGTTTCTCTGGGCGCAGGAAATAATGGCGGTAAGTCGGCGATTTCGAATTCGTTATCACGCGCTATCGGGGCAATATTTGGTGAAAGATTTAAGCACTGATGAGCAAACATTTTATAAAGTATTGGATGATGCTTTATATAATCTGGAACACATAGTGGGATTGCCGATTTTAGACGCTCAACTGCTCGATCCAGGGAAAAAATATTTAGCGCGAGTGCGTACCCGTGTTGATATAAAGGAATTGCCAGTGCCGCTGCGGTATTTCGCCTATTTTTCATCAGGCTGGAATTTAACAAGTGATTGGTTCACATGGGACTTGTCTGTTTGAAACATCGGCTATATTTCTTATTTATAATGCTTATTTACAATAAAAGTGTATGTAATGAATAGACTTGTTGTGAAAATTGTGAGGTTATATCAATGGTAACTATGCAATGGTAAAAACACCTCAGGCACAGCCTGCGGCCCCAAAGGGTTTTCGAGCGGGGATCATACCTGCGGCGTTAGTGCTTGTATTATTGGTTGGTTCGCTTGTGTTAATGAGTAATGCGACACAGGATTCAGCTCAATTTGAAAAAGTTTATCCAACGTTATTTTCCCTGAATCTACTAGTCGTTTTGGTGTTGTTTGTTCTCATAAGCAAGAACGTACTTGGGGTGGTGCGTGAATATCGCAATCAAGCGACTGGCTCAAGATTAACTGTGCGTTTAGTGGCCATATTTGTCGTGTTGGCACTGGTCCCAGTGTCAGTTGTGTATTATTTTTCACTGCAATTTCTGGAAAGGGGCATTGATAGTTGGTTTGATGTTGAGGTCGATACGGCATTACAAGATTCGTTGCGGTTAAGTCAATCTGCGTTAGGGTTGAGAATGAGAGAACTGGTTAAGGAAACGCAATCGGTAGCCGCTGATCTGGTGGATCAGCCGGAAAGCATGGCTGTACTTAATTTAAATTATTTAATAAATGAAAGTGGTGCATCTGAATTAACTTTAATGAGCTTGTCCGGTCGTATTATTGCGTCAAATGCCACAGATACAAAAAATATTATTCCCAATAGGCCGAATGAGAGTATCTTGAATCAATTAAAAAGTGGCCGTACTTATGTTGGTCTCGATCCGGTCAGCGAATCAGGTTTGCATATCAGGGCAGTTGTTTCAGTATTCAGCACCAATCCTTTGCAGGAACCGCGCTTATTACAGGCGTTATATCCGGTGCCAGAGAGAATAAATGAATTAGCAGGTAATGTGCAGCTGGCATTTGAAAAATACAAAGAGTTAAGTTATTTGCGTGCGCCACTTACGCGTAGTTTTACAGTAACACTTTCACTTATTTTATTACTAAGTGTTCTTGTTGCTATTTGGGCGGCGTTTTTATTTGCTCAAAGGCTGGTTGCCCCTATCAGAGTGCTGGCGATAGGAACACGCTCAGTTGCCGCGGGTAATTATGACAAGCGATTGCCCGTATTGAGTAATGACGATTTTGGTTCGTTAGTTGAATCATTTAATGATATGACGGAAAATATTGCATTGGCGCGTGATGAAGTAAAGGGCAGTCAACAGCAAGCGGAAAATGAGCGGGCTTATCTTACTGCCGTGTTAGGTAGTTTATCATCTGGTGTATTAACGTTAGATCAGTCTCAAGTATTAAGAACAGCGAATCTGGCTGCAAACAAGATATTGGGCATGGATTTTGCCAAAATGCTTGGAGCAAGGATAGGAGATGCTAAAAAAAGCTACCCACATTTGGCTATATTCTTCAGCGCGTTGGATTTACACCTTAACAGCAAAAGTGGCGCCTGGCGGGAAGAAATTACACTGTTTGGCGCGGGTGGGCGTCAAGTATTGAGTTGCCGTGGGCAATCATTTGTGGGTACTGGCCAGTTGCAGGCTGGTTTTGTAGTTGTATTTGATGATGTCACAGCGTTGATTCAAGTGGAGCGCGACGCCGCGTGGGGCGAAGTTGCGCGACGTATGGCGCACGAAATTAAAAATCCTTTAACGCCTATTCAATTGTCGGCTGAAAGATTGCGGCACAAGTGCCTGGATAAAATGGATGAGAAGAGTGCAAAAATATTGGAGCGCTCGACACACACGATTATACAGCAGGTATCAGCAATGAAAGAAATGGTTCAGGCATTTTCTGATTATGCTCGCATGCCCAAAATAGAATTAGGCCCCGTAAACATTAATGATTTGATTAATGAAGTGCTTGATTTATACAGTGTGGGAGAAAGTAAATCACAAATTTACCTTAATCTGGATTCTACATTGCCTGTGATTGAAGCAGATGCTTCGAGATTGAGGCAATTGATAATCAATGTGGTAAAAAATGCTTATGAAACAATGGCGGAGCCTTCTTCATCCAGGAAATATTTGTCAGGGAGTGTACCGCCAGAGAAGATCCCGCAAGGTCCTCCCGGCTTTCCCGGACATTCTATAGCTGGGCACTCTACTAGTAAGGCCAACAAAATTCCCGTCAAAAAAGACGCTAAAGACAACGCTATTGTTGTTAATACACGGCAGGTGCAGCAAGCGTCGCGTCTATTTGTCGAGTTGAGTGTGCAGGATTCGGGTCCGGGAATCCCTGAAGAGATGCTTGGTCGGCTTTTTGAGCCCTATGTGACCTCGAAACCAAAGGGCACCGGGCTTGGGTTGGCGATTGTTAAAAAAATAGTTGAAGAGCATGGTGGTGTGGTTTGGGCAGAGAACGTCGGTGGAGGGGGCGCTGCAGTCATTATTCGCTTGCCTGTTCCGAATACAGTGGTTGATATTAGCGAAAATATCAAGCAAGCTGTGTGATAGTTTATAAATTGTGGCGTAACAATAACGTAAACGTAACAAATTGTTGCTACTTTAAGTTGCGAGAAAGTTGCGATAGTAGCAATAAAATAGCCGAGGAAAATTAAAGGTGAAGCCCTATATTCTTGTTGTAGATGATGAACCAGATATCCGGGATTTGGTTCAGGAAATTTTACAGGATGAAAATTATGAAGTGGATGTTGCCGAAGATGGTGGTGCTGCTCGTCTTTGTGTGCAAACACGTCGACCTGATCTAATATTGCTGGATATTTGGATGCCCGATATCGACGGGATATCTTTGTTGAAGGAATTTGTAGAAATGGGGTTAACTTCGCCAGTTATAATGATTTCCGGACACGGGAACGTTGAAACAGCGGTTGAGGCAACACGATTAGGCGCGTTTGATTTTATCGAGAAACCATTGTCTTTGGGTAAGTTATTAATGACAGTGCAAGATGTATTGGACAGTGTTGGGCATTCAAAAGATATGTCATCTACCGGTAAACAGCATTCAGCTGCGACTTATATGCCGATTGGCAAAAGTGTCGTTATGCAAAATTTTCGTGATCAGGTCAAACGAGTAGCGGGGTTTGATAATTGGGTTTTATTTTGTGGAGAATCAGGAACAGGTAAACAGCTGTACGCACGTTTTTTACATAACAATAGTAAAAAAAGCCAGGGTCCATTTGTCAGCGTCAGGGTGTCGTCGATTATTGAAGACAATCCAGAGGAGCTTTTGTTTGGCGTTGAGAAAGATGGGCACATAGAAGCGGGTTTAATTGAGCAAGCCGATGGTGGTGTTTTATTTTTAAATGATATAGCTGATCTTGATTTAACGACGCAAGCAAAGTTGCTCGATGTGTATATAACTCGCTCACTTAAACGTATTGGCGGACAAGAACGAAAAGAGGTTGATGTCAGGATAATTGCAGGTACAAAGGTTGATCTGCAAGAAGCTATAAAAGCGGGCCGTTTCAGGGAAGATTTGTACTATCGAATCAATGAAATTCCATTATACATTGCACCACTTAGAGATCATCGGGAAGATATTCCGGATTTTGTTCATCATTTCGTGGACTTGTTTGTTAATGAAGATAATTTGCCCTATCGAAAATTCAGTATGGCTGCTCAAAATTGGGTAAGAAATTATAATTGGCCGGGTAATGTACTTGAGTTAAGGAGCCTGGTTCAGCGCTTGTTAATGATGGGCGACAGCAGTGAAATTAGTGTGGAGGAAGTGGAGGCAGCGGTAATGTTACAATCACCCGCCCAGGGTTTTGAGATGCCCGCCGATTTTAGTTTACCTTTACGCCAGGCGAGAGAACGATTTGAAAAAACCTATCTTGAGTATCATCTCCAGGAAGCGGGTGGCAATGTAGGGATGGTAGCGAAGCAAGCAGGAATGGAAAGAACGCACTTATATCGCAAGTTTAGGGCATTAGATATTGATCCCAAGAAAACAAAGTAAGTTTGCGATTCTGAGCTATACTTTTAATTATAACAAATAGCTACAATATAGCTATACCAAAGAAAAAAAATAGGTTTAGATACACACACATGAAGATCATCATTCTTGGTGCGGGCCAGGTAGGTGCTTCAGTCGCAGAAAATCTGGCGAGTGAAGCCAATGACATCACAATAGTTGATATTGATGCCAAACGATTGCAGGATCTACAAGACAGGCTAGATTTACGAACCGTTAATGGCTACGCATCACATCCAACTGTATTAGCCCAGGCAGGTGCAGATGATGCAGACATGATCATCGCAGTGACTAATAGCGATGAAATTAATATGATCGCCTGCCAAATTGCTTACACAATTTTCCATACCCCAACCAAAATTGCGCGCGTTCGAGCGGTCGAATATCTCTCTCAAAAACAATTGTTTGCACAAGAAGCTCTGCCAGTAGATGTATTAATCAGCCCTGAGCAATTGATCACAGATTACATATTACGTCTAATAGAAAATCCTGGTGCATTACAGGTGCTTGATTTTGCTGGTGGTAAGGTTAGGTTGGTTGCACTAAAAGCGTTCTATGGCGGGCCATTGGTCGGTAATGAACTAAAAACATTGCGTGAGCATATGCCGGGAATCGAAACTCGTGTCGCGGCGATTTTCCGCAGAGGAAAAGCGATTATTCCAGAAGGCAATACTGTTATCGAAGTGGATGACGAAGTATTTTTTGTAGCGGCAAAAAAACATATACGGTCTGTGATGGGAGAGTTACGACGATTGGATAAGCCCGTAAAGCGGGTGATGATTGTAGGCGGAGGGAATATTGGTCGACGATTGGTGGCAACTTTGGAGCAGGATTATCATGTGAAACTGATTGATCACAACCCTGAACGAACAGAATCTATTTCTGCAGAAGTCGATAATGCGATTGTTCTGCTTGGTGATGCGGCCGATGGTGATTTGTTGCTAGAAGAGAATATTGAACATACAGATGTGTTTTGCGCCGTTACCAATGACGATGAAGCGAATATATTGTCTTCAATGTTGGCAAAAAGACTGGGCGCACGAAAAGTGATGGCACTAATAAATCGTACTGCTTATGTTGATTTAGTACAAAGCGGCATTATTGATATCGCTATATCGCCACAACAGGTAACAATAGGAAGTTTGTTGACACATATACGACGAGGTGATGTGGCCGTTGTCCATTCGTTAAGGCGTGGCGTTGCAGAAGCGATTGAAGCCATTGCACACGGTGATAAAAAGTCATCAAAAGTTGTCGGACGAAGAATTGAAGAAATAAAATTACCTGCTGGGACATCTATAGGCGCCATAGTGCGTGGTAGCGAAGTTATTATTGTGCATCACGATACGATGGTAGAAGCTGACGATCATGTCATATTATTTCTTGTCGATAAGAAAAGAATACCCGAAGTGGAAAAGCTGTTTCAGGTCGGTGTTACCTTTTTGTAGGGCGTAGAGTGAGTGTCGTGTGTAGCATGTGGCTTGTGGTTTAACTACCAGAAAAAATATTATATTCAGAATAAATACCAAAAATAATGAATTTTATCGTTATACAGCGTGTAATAGGCATTTTGTTGATGCTGTTCAGCTTCACTATGTTGCCTCCCTTATTCGTATCCTGGATATACAATGACGGCGTATCGTTCCCCTTTGTTTTTGGTTTTGGACTGGCGTTGATTGCTGGTCTGATTTTCTGGTTTCCCGTTCGATCAAATCGCAAGGACCTCAAATTACGCGATGGTTTTGTTATCGTTGTGATGTTTTGGACTGTATTAAGTTTGTTTGGTTCGTTGCCGTTGGTTCTTTCTGATCATACTGATATTTCGTTTACTGATGCTGTGTTTGAATCGGTTTCCGGTTTAACAACCACAGGCGCGACTGTATTAACTGGCTTGGATAATTTACCCGAATCAATACAATTCTATCGTCAACAGCTGCAGTGGTTGGGTGGTATGGGTATTATTGTTTTAGCGGTTGCTATTCTTCCTATGTTAGGTGTTGGTGGAATGCAGTTATATCGCGCCGAGACACCTGGTCCAATGAAAGACTCAAAAATAATGCCGCGTGTTACCGAAACGGCAAAAGCATTATGGTACGTATATTTAGGATTAACGGTTGTTTGTGCTGTTTCGTATTGGGCTGCGGGCATGTCGGTATTTGATGCGATTGGTCACAGTTTTTCCACAGTGGCGATTGGTGGATTTTCGACTCACGATGCGAGTATTGGGTATTTTAATAGCACGTTAATTGAAATGATTGCGGTTGTTTTTATGCTGATATCAGGGATTAATTTTTCACTGCATTTTATAGCATGGCGGTCACTTAGTGTAAGGCACTATATAAGCGACCCCGAAGTTAAAACCTATTTTCTGATATTGTCCGTCGCAACGGTTATCGTGACGGCCTACTTATATGCGTCCGGTGTATTTACTACTTTATCAGATTCTTTTGTTAGCGGTATTTTTCATGTAGTGTCAATCGGTACGACCACAGGATATGCGACAACAGATTATTATACGTGGCCGGTTTTTGTGCCAGTGCTTCTTATTTTTATTAGTTTTATCGGTGGTTGTGCCGGCTCAACAGGTGGTGGGATGAAAGTAATTCGATTTTTGCTTTTATTTAAGCAAGGGATTAGAGAAATTACCCAATTGATACACCCTAATGCGCAGTTACAGGTCAAGGTGGGTTCCAAGCCCTTGCCCGAAACAGTAATTAAAGCAGTGTGGGGTTTCTTTTCATTATATGTGGCCAGTTTTTGTATAATGATGCTCGCGCTTATGGCGTTAGGGGTCGATCAGGTTACTGCTTTTTCGGCAGTAGCCGCTTGCATTAATAACCTGGGGCCCGGCTTGGGCGAAGTTGCAGAAAATTATGGGAGCCTGGGTTCAGCAGTCAAATGGATACTTTGTTTTGCGATGCTGCTTGGCCGGCTTGAAATTTTTACTTTATTGGTTTTGTTAACTCCTGCATTTTGGCGCAAGTAAGCGACTTAAGTCTCAGTTTGTACTTTTTTACCTGTATTTGATTGTAATAATACTCAAATTTACTAGGTTTTTTTTGTGCTTAATCTTTGATATTGCTAGATAAATTCATATAGTGCCTCAGTATATTGCTATAACGCTATATTATTTCAGATACCAGAATACCTGACGATAAGTAACGCGTCATTGCTTATATCACGTGTTTTCTTTTTGAAACTGCTTTTTGTGACTGTAAGTGCGTAACTTAAATATCTAGCGGCGGTATTGTCGGGAGTAGTCAAAATGGGTCCAGCAAAATCTGTTCTAAATTGTATTTCCAGCGGATTATTATTAATAAGTGTGTCGTTTACTAGTCACGCTGATCCATATGATAATGGATTAATCGCATATCTCAATGAGAATTATTCTCAAGCTGCTGGCTATTTTGCAGAAGGCGCCAAGGGTGGTGATATCGGTTCGATTCAGATGCTTTCTAGACTTTATAGAGAAAAAAAAGGTGTGCAAGAAAATCCCGAAGAGGCGTTCAGATGGACACGAATGGCGGCACAAAGCGGTATTGCGGAGTCGCAGTATGCGCTCGGCAATATGTTTGCCAGTGGCACGGGTGTCGCTCAAGATGATAAAAAAGCCATCGTATGGTATACAAAGGCATCTGAAAATAACTACTACTGGGCGTATTACAAGCTTGCGCAAATACATGAAAATGGCCTTGGAACCAACAAAAATTCTGACAAAGCATTTCGTTTTTACAATATTGCAGCCACTGAGATGGATGTTTTCGCCCAGAAAGGTGATAAAATCGCGCAAAATAGTTTGGCAATGATGTATGAAACTGCGAAAGGTGTAAAAAGAAATTACGCAGAGGCGCACCGATGGTACAAGCTTGCAGCGGCGCAAGGGTTGGCAGAGGCGCAGTATAATTTAGGTAAAATGTATGCATTGGGCCTGGGTGTGGATAGAGATGAAATGAAAGCAACTTTATGGTTGCGTATGTCTGCAGACCAAGGTTACGAAAAAGCGAATAAAGCGTTAGAGAAAATAACTGAAGAAGGTCATAGAAGTATTGCCGCATATTTATAGCTGGATTTCATCGTGCTCAATGTCCCAGCTTACGCCCCTCACCTACATCCATGTAGGTGAAGCTTCCGCTCCTAGCTCACGCCCCTCACCTACGTCCATGTAGGTGAGGCTTCCGTTTTTCGGCGGCTGTTCTTCATCCACGGTCTTCCTGCAAATAGGTTATGGGCGTCGTCTAATGCCCATTAATAGTATATTATGCTTAATAGTAGCGAACCTGATATATTGTATCAGGTGGTAATAGCGTCGTAGTAAACATAATTTACCATTAGTTAGCGAATTAGTTAGCGAATTTTAGTTAGACATTAGCTAGACATTTGTGAGGAAAGAGCCAGAAATGACAGAGAATACAGTAAAAGGAATCAGTCCAAAAGAAGCATTTGAGCTATTACAAGGCAATTCACGTGCTGTTTTCATTGATGTTCGCTCGGCGATGGAGTTTCTGTTTGTAGGCCACCCCAAGGACGCAATTAATATTGCCTGGATTGACGAACCCGATTGGGTTGTAAATCCAAAATTTGCAGCGCACATACGTCAAGTCATGTTGGGTGGTGTCTCATTGCATCATAAAGGCGATGCCCCTGTTGTATTAATATGTCGTAGTGGTAAGAGGTCGGCCGAGGCAGGCGAATTATTAGTGTCGGAAGGGTTTGCTGACGTATATAACGTATTGGAAGGTTTCGAAGGCGATATGGATGAGAATCACCACCGAAGTTCCACAGGTGGTTGGCGCTATCATGGATTGCCCTGGGAGCAATGTTAGAATTGTTGTTATAATCTGTTTTAAAAAACTTCTTGTTATTTCTTACTGTTTCAAAGACTTCTTGTTTCTTAAGTGAATAATATAAATCAATAGTTGGGTTTGGGTGGTTTTAAAAGTATACTATCCGGCCTGTTGGCGTGAACCTAGTTTTTTCCATATATCAACTCATGAATAAAATCGCAGACCGTATTACTTTATTTAAACAACACCTGAGTGAAAGAATTCTTGTTTTGGATGGTGCGATGGGCACCATGATCCAGAGCTATCAACTGGAAGAGCAGGATTATCGGGGTGAGCGTTTTAATAATCATAGTTGTGATTTAAAAGGTAACAACGATTTACTGTCAATTATCAAGCCGGATATTATTGCTGCTATTCATGCTTCATTCTTGGACGCGGGCGCAGATATTCTTGAAACGAATACCTTTAACGCGACCAGTATTTCACAAGCCGATTATCAGTTGGAAGATATCGTTTATGAACTTAATTATGCATCCGCTAAACTGGCAGTAGAAGTTGCTAACGAATATTCAGTCAAAACACCGGAGCGACCGCGCTTTGTTGCCGGTATTTTGGGTCCGACTAATCGTACTGCCTCAATGTCGCCTGATGTAAATAATCCTGCGTTTCGAAATATCAGCTTTGATGAACTCGTCGATGCCTATACTGAAGCAATGAAGGGTTTGCTTGATGGCGGTGTTGATTTTCTCATGGTGGAAACAATATTTGATACGCTAAATGCAAAAGCGGCATTATTTGCTATTGAGCAATACTTTGAACAGCAGCAACTGTGTGTCCCCGTTATGATTTCCGTGACGATAACAGATGCCAGTGGCCGTACCCTTTCGGGTCAAACCCCGGAAGCATTCTGGAATTCTGTGTCTCATGTTAACCCCATTAGTGTCGGGCTAAATTGTTCTTTAGGGGTAGAAGAACTGCGTGAATATGTCAGTGAGTTATCTGCAGTTGCCGATACGCTTGTTAGCGCTCATCCCAATGCAGGGCTACCTAATGAATTTGGCGGCTATGACCAAGCGCCTGAGTTTATGGCGCAACATATAAAAGAGTGGGCAAATAGTGGTTTCCTGAACATCGTTGGAGGATGTTGTGGAACAACGCCTTCGCATATAAAGGCTATTGCCGACGCGGTAAACGGTCTCTCACCACGATCGGTGCCACGCCAGGAAACCAAGTGTCGGTTGAGTGGGTTGGAGCCGTTTAACATTGGTGTGGACAGTTTGTTTGTCAATGTGGGTGAGCGTACTAATGTAACGGGTTCAGCGCGATTCAAACGGCTTATAGTTGAGGGCGATTTCGAAACCGCGATTAATGTTGCATTAGAGCAGGTTAATAACGGTGCTCAGATAATAGATGTAAACATGGATGAAGCGATGCTGGATTCAGAGGAGGCGATGAAAGAATTTTTAAATATTGTCGCAACTGAGCCAGAGATTTGCAAAGTGCCTGTGATGGTGGACTCATCCAAGTGGTCAGTTATTGAAGCGGGACTAAAGTGTATACAAGGTAAAGGTATTGTTAACTCTATTAGTATGAAAGAGGGAGAGCAGGAGTTTTTGCGGCAGGCTCGCTTGGTACGGCGCTATGGTATGGCTGTCATTGTAATGGCATTTGATGAGGCGGGCCAGGCCGATACCAAGGAGCGAAAAATAGAAATCTGTACGCGTGCCTATAATTTGCTGGTAAATGAAGTCGGGTTTCCTCCGCAAGACATAATTTTTGACCCGAATATTTTCGCGATTGCGACCGGTATAGAAGAGCATAATAACTATGCAGTAGATTTTATTGAAGCAACGCAAGAAATAAAGAGGACATTGCCGCATGCTTTAATAAGTGGTGGGGTGAGTAACGTGTCGTTTTCATTTCGCGGAAACAACGCAGTACGTGAAGCGATACATGCGGTATTTCTTTACCACGCTGTTCAAGCAGGTATGGACATGGGTATCGTCAATGCAGGCCAGTTGCAAGTATATGCAGAAGTGCCAGAGCAGTTAAGGCTGCTTGTTGAAGATGTTGTTTTGAACAAGTCAGAGGACGCGACGGACCGTTTGCTGGAGTTGGCCGATACCTACAAAGGAGGTGACGCCCAGGTTAAGGGGCAGGATCTCGCGTGGCGGAAATTGTCAGCTAACGAACGACTTTCTCATGCGTTGGTTAATGGTATTTCTGAGTACATCGAGCAAGATACCGAAGAGGCACGGTTACAATTTGAGAGGCCTTTGCATGTTATCGAAGGACCGCTGATGGATGGTATGAATGTAGTCGGCGATTTGTTTGGTGAAGGGAAAATGTTTTTACCGCAAGTGGTGAAAAGTGCGCGGGTAATGAAAAAAGCCGTCGCTTATCTCAATCCTTTTATAGACGCGGAGAAAACCGAGGGGCAAGGTAGTAACAGTAAAGGGAAAATTTTACTCGCAACCGTAAAGGGTGACGTACACGATATAGGTAAAAATATAGTCGGTGTTGTGTTGGGCTGTAACAATTATGATGTTATTGATTTAGGCGTGATGGTGCCAACACCGAAAATTCTTGAGGCAGCGAAAAAGGAACAGGTCGATATTATTGGTTTAAGTGGTCTGATTACGCCTTCCCTGGAAGAAATGACACATTTTGCTAAAGAAATGCAACGCGCTGATATCAATGTGCCGTTGCTAATTGGTGGGGCGACCACATCGCGTGTACATACTGCCGTAAAAATCGAGCCACATTATGATGGTGTTTCGGTATACGTGAAAGATGCTTCTCGTGCAGTGGGTGTCACATCCAGCCTATTGAGTGATGAATTGCGTGATGAGTATGTCAATAATCTAAAGTCGGAGTATGAAGTTGTACGCGAGCGACACGCAGGTAAACAGGCCAGGGTGCAATGGTTAACGATAGAAGCGGCGCGTAACAATAAATTAGCTATTAATTGGGATGACTACATTCCGCCAGCGCCGAATAATATTGGGTTAACTGTATTAAATAATTTTCGATTGCAGGAGTTGGTAGATTATATCGATTGGACGCCGTTTTTTCATGCGTGGGAATTGGCAGGGAGCTACCCGAAAATATTAACAGATAGTGTTGTGGGTAAAGAAGCACAATCACTTTTCGATGATGCCCAATTGATGTTAAATCGAATTATTGATGAAAAATTGCTTCAGGCTCAGGGTGTTTTCGGCTTGTTTCCGGCTAACAGTATAGGTGATGACATCGAGGTTTACACAGATGAAAACCGCTCATCAGTCAAATTGCTCATCCACACATTAAGACAACAGACCGAAAAGCCGCCCGGGCGGCCCAACATTGCATTGGCTGATTTTATTGCGCCAAAGCAATCGGGTCGTAAAGATTACATAGGCGCATTTTTGGTTACTGCAGGCTTGGGTGTCGATGAACTGGTGTCCGAGTATGAAAAAAATCACGATGATTACAACGCAATTCTAGTCAAAGCATTGGCAGACCGATTGGCTGAGGCGTTTGCCGAACGGTTGCATGAATTGGTCAGAAGGGAAGAGTGGGCATATGCACAAAAAGAGGCACTATCAAACACCGACCTTATTAAAGAGAGCTACTGTGGTATTCGACCGGCACCGGGTTACCCGGCTTGTCCCGACCATACGGAAAAGCAAGGCCTATTTAGCTTAATTGAGGCAACTAGGCATACACAGGTCGGTCTTACTGAGAGTTTCGCCATGTTTCCAACTGCGGCGGTGAGTGGTTATTATTTTTCTCACCCTGATGCCAAGTATTTCGCGGTGGGTAAAATTAACCGGGATCAGGTTGAGGATTATGCGCAACGTAAATCAATTTCAATTACAGACGCAGAGAAATGGTTGGCGCCAAACCTGGGGTATTCAATTGGTGAGCAGTAGAATAATTCTAAGCAGTTGATATTAAATATAATATTAACCAAGCCCCTGTTTAATATATCTACATAATGTATGCGGACTGTTTTCACATGTAATTGAATTTGCTTCATTTTTCCGATTTTCACAAAATAATTTTATTGGCGGATAACTGTATTTTAGTTTGATTTTAAATTATAGATGCATGATAGTCTGATTATTCATCTGAATGAGTGTGAAGGGATATTGAGGGGGTAGCTAAATAAGGATGGCGACTTGCTTATAACAAATGTATAAAAAACTGAACAAAATCATATCAGTATTTTTTGTAAGGAATGAGGAGAGAGCAATGGAAACGAAACATCATCTTTTAATGGCACTGATGGCCGTCGTATTTGTGTCCCTTATGTTGATTAACCCTGTCTTTGCTGGAAAAGATGCAGGCCATGGTCAGGATTACCGTACTTTTCACACCGACGGAAAAGTTGATATGGGAAAAATTGGGGATTCATATACCTCTGACCTTGTGATGTATCTTGCCGGTAACCAATTTATGGTTATGGAAGAACTCATCAACGATTTCCAGAAAAAAAATGGCGATATCAAGACCGTCTATGTTGAAACCATTCCACCTGGACAGATTTTGAAAGGGCAATTGTTAAAACAGGGGTTGATCGAAGGTCAAAAAACTTCAATGGAGCCAGATATTTTTGCCAGTGTTAATCTGAAGCATCTGCAAAAGTTGAAGGAAAAAGGCAAAATGGCGCAATACATGATTTATACTCATAACAAGCTGGAATTAATGGTTAAAAAAGGCAACCCGAAAGGCATAAAAGGCCCTAAAGACTTGGGTCGTGATGATCTGGTACAATCGCATCCAAATCCTAAAACCGAAGGTATTTTCAAGTTTTACGGTTCTGAAATGTTGAAAGATCTTGGCCTTTACAAAAAAGTAACTGGCGGTAAAATTTGCAAGAGCTGCTGGGCTGTAGACGGTAAAACCTGGTTTACTGCACGCCATCATCGTGAAACGCCGCAACGAATTGAAGATGGTATCGCGGATGTTGGTATTGTTTGGACAACTGAAGTAGTGCATGCAAAGAAGGAAGGACGAGGCATCGACGGCGTTGCAATTCCTGCACCTTACAACAAACAGGACAAAGTAGGTTATGCTATTGGAGCGTTGACAGTCGGTCGTAACTCAGTAAATGCAAGTCGTTTCCTGGTATACTTGCAATCCGAAGATGCGCAAGATATCTATGCCAGCTATGGTTTTGTTAAAGCGACTGAGAAAGAACGAAAATTGAAACCATTATAGGCTGTTAAATATTATTGTTGCTAAGATAGTAAGTTGCTAGATATGAGTCGCTAGATTTAGTTAGAATGTAGTTATTGTAAGTAGTAAAGCCGCCGCCTAATATACCTAGGCGGCGGCTTTTTTTAGTTTGTGATTTTTTAGTTTAAGTCTTTTAATTTAAGTAAAGTATTATTTTAATAATGTAGGAAGCAGGAAATTGATAGAGAAATTAAGAAATATTGCCATCATCGCACACGTCGATCATGGGAAAACGACGTTGGTTGACCAATTGCTACGTCAATCTGGCACGATAGCAGAGCGCGATCAGGTCGGTGTTGATCGTATTATGGATTCTAATGATCAGGAAAAAGAACGGGGAATCACTATCACGTCCAAAAACACGGCAGTGACGTGGAAGGACTACCGGATAAATATCGTTGATACACCGGGCCACGCCGATTTTGGTGGAGAGGTAGAGCGTATTTTATCGATGGTGGATTGTGTTTTATTACTCGTTGATGCGGTTGATGGGCCTATGCCGCAAACGCGTTTTGTGACCCAAAAAGCGTTTGAGTTAGGCCTTAAGCCCATTGTTGTTGTAAACAAAGTAGATCGCCCGAGCGCCAGGCCGGATTGGGTGGTTGATCAGACCTTTGATTTATTTGACCGACTTGGTGCAACCGATGAACAGCTTGATTTTCCGATTATTTACGCCTCCGCATTAAAAGGTTTCGCTAGCCTGGATATGAAAGACATTGAGAATGCTACGAATATGGAACCCTTGTTTCAAACTATAATAGATAAGGTGAATCCACCCGATGTAAATCGGGACGGACCATTTCAGATGCAAATTACTGCTCTGGACTACAATACTTATGTTGGTGTCATTGGCATAGGTAAAATAAGTCGTGGTCAGGCCAAAACGAATTTGTCTGTTGCTGTTATTGATAGAGATGGCAACAAAAGGAGCGGACGAATTTTGCAACTGCTTGGTTTTATGGGAATACAACGGAGTGAAGTTGCAGAAGCCTTTGCTGGTGATATTGTGGCGATTACCGGGATTGACAAATTAAAGATATCGGATACCCTGTGTGATCCGAACGAAGTAGCGGCATTACCTGCGGTAGCAGTCGATGAACCTACCGTCACCATGACTTTTCAGGTAAATAAATCACCTTTTTCCGGCCGCGACGGAAAATATCTGACCTCACGGCAGATTCGTGAACGTCTGGAGCAGGAGTTAATCCATAATGTCGCGCTACGAGTTGAAAACACCGAAGACCCGGATAAGTTTAAGGTGTCTGGTCGTGGTGAGCTTCACTTATCCGTGCTAATTGAAACAATGCGGCGCGAAGGTTATGAGTTGGGTGTCTCACGTCCCGAAGTGATTGTAAAAGAAGTGGAGGGCGAGCGCCATGAACCTTATGAGCAACTCACGGTAGATATAGAAGAACAACACCAAGGCGGCGTGATGGAGAAATTAGGTGAGCGTGGCGGCGCCTTACAAAATATGGTGCCAGATGGAAAAGGCAGGGTGCGCATCGATTACATCATACCGGCGCGTGGGCTGATTGGTTTCCGTACTGAATTTATGACAGCGACGTCCGGAACAGGCTTGATGTATAAGGTATTTGATCATTACGGTCTTGTTAAAATGGGTAGCCTGGCAAAACGAGTAAATGGTGTGCTAATCTCAAACGGAATGGGCAAATGTTTATCCTACGCGCTGTTTAATTTGCAGGAGCGTGGGCGACTTTTTGTTGGTCATGGTGACGAAGTATATGAAGGCAGTGTTATTGGTATACATTCTCGTAACAATGATCTTGTCGTTAATCCACTCAAAGCGAAACAGCTTACTAATATTCGCGCTGCGGGAACTGATGAAAATTTGTTGCTTACGCCGCCGATAAAAATGTCTCTCGAACAGGCATTGGAGTTTATAGACGAAGATGAGTTAGTCGAAGTGACACCTGGATTTATCCGCATCAGGAAAAAAGAGCTGAAGGAAAATGAAAGAAAACGATCTGCACGTGCTGCAAAGGGTTAGTACTCCGTCAATATAACCTGGACGGTGTACTAGCCGTATTCTCAAAGATTGATATGTGTTAAAACTATGTGATTCCACAAAGGAGAGTGCTTGTCATGATAGGTAAAAAAAATGTCGTGTTTGGGTTTTTGTATCTTGTGATTACTGCGTCATTGGGGCCATTTATGGTTGTTAACTTGGCGCCTGATATCGAAAAAGCGGTTGTTGAAAAACAGGGTATAGTCGGCGAGATTCAGCAGCTTGAAATAGATGAGTTTGAAAAAGATTTAGATCCAATGGCGGCCGAAGATATTGCTAAAACAAATACCGGTGGCCTGTTAAGCCTGAATAAGGTTTATAATGCCGAGGCCCCGAAAAATATGATAAAAGCAGGGCCGCATGCACATGGTAATTTGGAAGCCTTGCTCAATATCGTCGTCGGAATTGCGCTTTGTTTTATTGCGGTTTCCAGAAAATTTAAGCAAGCCATTAGTTGGATTTTTATATTGGGAACAATTTTACATTCGGGTACACTTTTTTTACTGGTCATGTTTGAACAAACCTGGGTCTTGGCTATCGCGCCAGCGGGCCCGGTATTGCTGTTGTTGGGGTTGTTTCTGGCAGGCATAGCGGCGGCGATGGGTTTTCGGGGAGAAATTGTAAGAGATTATTGACAGCCAATGTACAAACTCTATCCTGCTCTAAAGCCGAATAGTGTCCATCAACTGGAAGTCAGTAGTGTACACACACTGTACGTGGAAGAGTGCGGCAATACTCGTGGTATCCCGGTTCTTTTTGTCCATGGTGGTCCGGGTGCGGGCTGTGAGCTTTACCACCGCTGCTTCTTTGATCCAGAAATTTACCGGATTATCCTATTTGATCAACGTGGTTGTGGCAAGTCTACACCGCATGCTTCATTAGAAGATAATACAACTCAGGCGCTCGTTGCTGACATTGAAAAAATACGAGAGTTTTTCAATATTAAAAAGTGGGTGTTATTTGGTGGTTCCTGGGGTTCGACGCTCAGTCTTGTTTACGCAGAAACTCACCCGGACAGAGTGTTGGGGTTAATTCTTCGTGGTATTTTTTTATGTCGTGAAAAAGAAATTCATTGGTTTTATCAGGAGGGGGCCAGCCGAATTTTCCCTGACTATTGGGAAAATTTTCTTCAGCTTATTCCCAAGACGGAACAAAATGATCTATTGCATGCTTATTATAGTCGTTTAACAGGCAGCAACGAGTTAATCCGTATGCAGGCTGCCAAGGCCTGGTCAATCTGGGAAGGGTGTTGTGCCACTTTGCAACAAAGTAGATCTGTTATCGATCATTATGGTAATTCTCATACAGCGTTAAGCCTTGCGAGAATAGAGTGCCATTATTTCGTTAATAATAGCTTTCTGGAGACGGATCAGATCTTAAAAAATGCCTCCGCGCTTGGTAGCATACCCGGTTTTATTATACATGGTCGATATGATGTTGTTTGTCCGATAGAAAGCGCCTGGGTGTTGAACAAAGCATGGCAACAGTCAACATTAAACATCATTCCCAGTGCGGGTCACTCTGCGTCGGAGCCGGGTATCGTTGATGCGTTGGTGCGGGCCACACATGAAATGAAGGAATTGTTAGCATGATCGCGCTGTTGCAACGTGTTATTTCAGCGAGTGTTATTGTAGAAGCGAAGAGCATCGCTGAGATCAACAAAGGTTTATTGGTTTTTCTTGGTGTTGAACGACAAGACAACGAAGGGCAAGCAGTGCGTTTACTTAATCGCGTGTTAAACTACCGCCTTTTTTCTGATAGTGATGACAAAATGAATTTATCATTGCAGGATATAAAGGGTGAGTTATTGCTCGTACCCCAATTTACGCTGGCGGCGGATACACAAAATGGTTTACGTCCCGGTTTTTCCGCTGCTGCAACACCGCAGCAAGGTGAATATTTATATAATTATTTCGTAGCACAGGCAGTGCAGAGTTATGATAAAGTGTCGACGGGTGAATTTGCTGCAGATATGAAAATATCACTGATTAATGATGGGCCAGTGACATTTGTGTTAAATTGAGGAATTCGCTACGGGTATAGTATTAAATAAAGGGATAATTAATA
>VAPK010112137.1_pt1 | contig 21103 bp, 19 predicted proteins | sample 3395031 | NCBI WGS metagenome assembly VAPK01 (sample SAMN08290443, study PRJNA428436) | hydrothermal vent metagenome | isolation source: Deep-sea hydrothermal vent chimney 1 | place: Pacific Ocean: Juan De Fuca Ridge
GACCTAAGACACTTCCATAAAAACTTACCCGATATTTCTACCATTTGGTAAAATAACACCAAATGCGGCACAATTCTATTGACCCTCGCCATGCCCTTGCGCCTTAATGCCGGATGATCATTCAAGATCTGCTCGCTTTCACTGTGAGGTGTCGGAAACAATCCGACACCCCGACCAACTAACTGGGAGAAAAATATGACCCTTATGCAGAAATTCCTTGGCGCGTCCGCAACGCTGGCACTTACAGCCGGTGCTGCCATCGCCGAACCGGCAATTATCTTCGACCTTGGCGGCAAGTTCGACAAATCGTTCAACGAAGCAGCGTTCAATGGCGCCGTGAAATGGGCCGAAGAAACCGGCGGCTCTTTCCGCGAGATTGAACTGACTTCAGAAGCTCAGCGTGAACAGGCACTGCGTCGCTTTGCCGAAGCCGGCAACAACCCTATCGTAATGACGGGGTTTTCATTCGCAACTGCCCTGGAAGAAGTTGCCGCTGACTTCCCTGACACCAAGTTCGCAATCATCGACATGGTTGTTGACCAGCCAAACGTGCGTTCGGTTGTCTACAATGAGCACGAAGGTTCCTACCTTGTGGGCGTCGCCGCTGCGTTAGCATCAAAGTCCGGCACTGTTGGCTTTATTGGCGGCATGGACATCCCACTGATCCGCAAGTTCGCCTGCGGTTATGTTCAGGGCGTCAAAGCAACCAACCCTGATGCAACCGTGATCCAGAACATGACTGGCACCGATTTCCGCGCCTGGAATGATCCGGTTAAAGGTGGCGAACTGACAAAAGCGCAGATCGCGCAAGGGTCTGACGTTGTATATGCGGCCGCTGGTTCTACCGGTCTGGGTGTGTTGCAAACTGCAGCTGACGAAGGCATCTTTTCGATCGGTGTAGACAGCAACCAGAACTACCTGCATCCGGGCTCGGTTCTGACTTCGATGATGAAGCGGGTTGACGTTGCGGTCTATGAAGCCTTCAGCGAAGGCACTGAACTGACTACAGGCTTCAACGTACTGGGCATTGCCAATGGCGGCATCAGCTATGCACTGGATGAGTATAACGCTGAAATCTTTACTGACGAAATCAAAACGGCAGTTGATGCAGCACAGGCAGGCATTCTGGACGGATCTATTCAGGTCCACGACTACATGTCCGACGACAGCTGCCCGGTCAGCTAATCCCAATGGGTGGGACAGACACACCGGGGCGGCAGGAAACTGCCGCCCCTGCAATCGAACTCGTTGGCATTTCTAAAGCCTTTGGGCCGGTGCAGGCGAATAAAGACATTTCGATCTCGGTTGCCAAAGGCACCATCCACGGGATCATCGGCGAAAATGGCGCTGGCAAATCCACGTTGATGTCTATCCTCTACGGCTTTTACAAAGCTGACGCGGGTGAAATATTCATCGGCGGTAAAAAGACCGAAATTCCCGACAGTCAGGCTGCTATTGCCGCCGGTATCGGCATGGTATTCCAGCATTTCAAACTGGTCGAAAACTTCACCGTACTTGAAAATATAATTCTGGGGGCAGAGGATGGACCGCTGCTTAAAGGATCACTTGCGAATGCGCGCAATATTCTGAAATCTCTCGCCGAGGAATACGAACTGAACGTCGACCCGGACGCAGTGATGGATAACCTGTCCGTTGGCCAGCACCAGCGTGTTGAGATACTAAAAGCACTATACCGTCAGGCCGAAATTCTAATTCTGGATGAGCCAACGGGTGTATTGACCCCAGCAGAGGCAGATCACCTGTTCCGCATTCTTGAGAACCTCAAGAATGAAGGCAAAACTATCATTCTGATCACCCATAAACTGCGCGAAATCATGAACGCGACCGATACGGTCAGCGTGATGCGGCGTGGTGAAATGACGTCTACCGTCAAGACCAAGGACACATCGCCCGAAGATCTGGCCGAACGTATGGTCGGGCGTAAGGTACTGCTGACAGTAAACAAAAAGCCCGCCACACCTGGCGCGCCGATTTTGAAAATCGAGAACCTGCGTGTTGTTGATGACACCAAGGTTGAGCGTCTCAAAGGTATATCGCTAGAGGTCCGCGCCGGTGAAATTCTGGGCATTGCCGGGGTGTCAGGCAATGGTCAATCTGAATTGCTTGCGGTTCTGGGTGGTTATATGTCGGCTACCGGTTCAATTTCGCTGAAAGGTGAGTCGATTGATCTGACTGGTAAACATTCTGATGGCCAGTCGAGGCGCGCGCGCAGTATTGCCCATGTGCCCGAAGATCGTCAGTCCGAAGGGCTGGTGATGGAATTCATGGCCTGGGAAAATATGGTGTTCGGCTATCACAATGACCCGGCTTTCCAGAAGAACGCAATGTTCATGGATAACGCCGCGATCCGAAAAGACACCGAAGAAAAGATGAAGAGCTTCGATGTGCGCCCGCCGATCCCGCGGCTTCAGGCCAAGAATTTTTCCGGCGGCAACCAACAGAAAATCGTTCTGGCCCGTGAAATTTCCCGAAACCCCGACCTGTTACTGGTTGGCCAGCCAACCCGCGGTGTAGACATCGGTGCGATTGAATTCATCCACCAACAACTGATTGAGCTGCGTGATGCCGGTAAGGCAATTCTGCTGATCAGTGTCGAGCTGGAAGAAGTTCTGTCATTGGCCGACCGCATCGTGGTGATGTTTGACGGCCATATCATGGGAGAGCGCGACCCCGAAAAGACCAACGAAAAAGAACTGGGTCTGTTGATGGCCGGTGTAAATGATCAGGGGGCCGCGTAATGGATAAGATGCCAAAATGGGCCGACATCGCCCTTGTTCCATTTATCAACCTGATCCTTGCGTTTTTCGTGTCCGGGCTTGTCGTGCTGGCGATCGGTGAAAACCCGTTTGATATGATTTACTTCATGATCAAAGGCTCGCTTGGGTCCACTTCCGGGATCGGATTTACGTTATATTACGCCACGAATTACATATTCACTGGCTTGGCCGTGGCCGTGGCCTTCCACGCCCGCTTGTTCAACATCGGCGGTGAAGGTCAGGCAGGCGTTGCCGGGATCGGTGTCGCCATCGTATTGCTGGCGGTTGACTGGCCGCACTGGACCATCGCTATGCCGATGGCCATCCTTGGCGGCGCCTTGTTTGGGGCGGCGTGGGCGGCCATACCAGCTTATTTGCAAGCGAAACGCGGCAGCCATATCGTTGTGACAACGATCATGTTCAATTTTATCAGTGCAGCTTTGCTGGGGTATTTGCTGAACGGGATCATGAAAAACCCAGACACGCAAGCCGCTGAAACCGTTAAATTTTCCGCCGGGGCTAATCTGCCAACGGCATACGATGTTCTGGCACCTTTTGGCATTGCATTCTCGAAAAGCACACCACTTAATATCAGTTTCCCGTTTGCGTTGATCTGCGCGGTTGCGGTCTGGGCACTGCTTTGGCAAACCCGGCTCGGCTATCAGATACGCTCATTTGGGCAAAGCGAAACTGCCGCAAAATACGCCGGTATTTCGGGGGTCAAAGTTACAATTATTGCGATGCTGATTTCTGGCGCACTGGCCGGGATGCTGGCGATCAATGTGGTGATGGGCGAACAGGAACGCCTGATCAAGGAGTTCGTCGGTGGTGCCGGTTTCGTCGGCATCGCGGTGGCGCTGATGGGGCGTTCGCACCCGTTTGGCATTGTGCTGGCGGCGCTGTTATTCGGGATGCTCACCCAGGGCGGGTTCGAATTGCTCTGGGAAATGCCGCAGCTTTCAAAAGAGGTGGTGCTGGTCATTCAGGCGATGATCATCCTGTTTACCGGCGCATTAGATAATATGGTCAGAGACCCGCTAGAGCGGTTCTTTATCCGGATGAACAGGGGGAAGAACTGATGGATACCTTCCTGCAAATCCTGCTGACATTAGACATGTCGATCCGCTTGTCGGTGGTCCTGTTGCTCGCTTGTCTGGCGGGTCTGTTTTCCGAACGTGCCGGAGTTGTTGACATCGGGCTGGAAGGTAAAATGCTGATTGCTGCGTTCTTTTCCGCGGCTGTGGCGTTTGAAACCAGCAGTGCGTGGCTGGGCGTCTTGGCGGGCTGCGCGGCATCACTGGTATTTTCGATGATCCACGCGCTGGCCTCGATCACCTATCGCGGCAATCAGTTGATTTCCGGCGTAGCAATAAACTTTCTTGCCTCGGGCCTGACAGTAGTGATCGGCAATGCGTGGTACAAAAAGGGCGGCCAGACCCCGGCCCTGTCAGGCGACGGGCGGTTCTATGACATTACCCTGCCTTTTGCAGATATGTTTCGTGACCTGCCAATGCCCGGCCCGATCTATCCCGAGCTGATCTCGGGCCACAAAGCTATCGTCTATATCGCCTACGCAGCTGTACCGCTGGCGTGGTGGGTGCTGTATCGTACCCGCTTTGGTCTGCGCCTGCGCGCTGTGGGGGAAAACCCGGCTTCTGTTGACACGGCGGGGATTTCCGTTGTGCGGATGCGCTATCTGGCGCTGGTGATTGCCGGTGTCTTGTGTGGGATTGCCGGGGCGTATCTGTCCACGGCGCAAGGTGCCGCATTCGGGCGTGAAATGACCGCGGGTCGGGGGTTTATCGCGTTGGCCGCGTTGATTTTTGCCAAGTGGCGACCCTGGCACGCCATGGGGGCCTGTTTCCTGTTTGGGCTGTTGGAGGCGATCTCGAACCTCTACCCCAACATCAACGTCTTTGGACTGTTCACCATCCCGGTGCAGTTTACCCAGGCACTGCCCTACATCTTGACAGTGGTTATTCTGGCGGGCTTCGTTGGCAAAGCCATCCCGCCAAAGGCGGTTGGCGAACCCTACATTAAAGAGCGCTAAGAGCCTTCGGCTCGCTCATACAGGGCGAGAATCTTTGCCATTTGGATAAATAATTTCGCAACCTGCTAGACAAAACATTCAAATCTTGTGATATGACATTACACAGAGTCGTTTTACGCTCCGATTTGTCGCAGTAATTCACGCTACATCAAGGCAACAGATCGCTATAAGGACGCCTCAACCTCGTATTTATTGATGGTCCCTTATGCAGATTTATTTGCCCATTGCCGAAGTTTCCGTAAACGCATTTCTCCTACTGGGGTTGGGCGGAATTGTTGGAATACTGTCAGGCATGTTTGGTGTAGGCGGCGGTTTCCTGATGACACCGCTGTTGTTCTTTATAGGCATCCCTCCGGCTGTGGCTGTAGCAACCGAAGCCAACCAGATCGTTGCTTCGTCATTCTCGGGTGTACTGGCGCATGTGAAACGAAAAACCGTTGATTTCAAAATGGGCACCGTTCTGCTGATCGGCGGCCTAATTGGCGCCGCACTGGGGGTGCAACTTTTCAACATCCTCAAGGCGCAGGGTCAGGTCGATCTGCTGGTCAAGCTTAGCTATGTGATCTTTCTTGGGATCATTGGTGGCTTGATGTTCTTTGAATCGCTGCGGGCGATCCGGCGATCCAAGAAAACCGGTGCCGCCCCAAAACGCAAGAAACACAACTGGATACATAACCTGCCGTTTAAGATGAAGTTCCGCACCTCGGGGCTGTATATTTCGGTCATACCACCAGCTATTGTCGGTGTGGCCGTCGGTGTTCTGGCCGCGATCATGGGTGTTGGCGGCGGCTTTATCATGGTTCCGGCAATGATTTACCTGCTGGGTATGCCCACCAAAGTTGTGATCGGCACCTCTCTGTTCCAGATCATTTTTGTGACCGCGTTCACCACGCTGCTGCACGCCACCACGAACTTTACTGTTGATATGCCACTGGCGGTTCTGCTGCTTATTGGCGGTGTTGTCGGCGCGCAGATCGGCACCCGGATTGGCGTAAAGCTAAAAGCCGAGCAACTGCGTATTCTGCTCGCCATCATGGTTCTGGTGGTCAGCGGCAAGCTGGCGTTTGATCTGCTGGTGGAACCGGCAGAGCTGTTTTCAATCGCCAGAGCAGGAGGCCACGGATGATCCGTCTCCTTATACTCCTGCTGACCTTTGCCCTGCCTGCACAGGCGGAAGAAGTCGTCGCTGGCCTGTCGCAGAACCGCGTGGCGATCACCGCCAATTTTGACGGCTCGGAAATTCTGATATTTGGCGCAGTCAAACGCAACTCTCCCACTCCCGGCACAGAACCGCTGCAGGTTATCATCACCGTGGCAGGCCCGTCAGAACCGGTCACAGTGCGGCGCAAAGACTGGCGCCTGGGCATTTGGGTAAATGTTGAATCGGTGGAAATAGATACTGCCCCGACATTCTATTCCATCGCCACGACAGCCCCGTTTGAAGACGTCATTTCAAGCGAAGAAGACCAACGCTATAACGTCTCGATCCCGCAGGCGATCCATTCGGTTACAGCACCCGAAGACATAAAAAACGCCGCCCTGTTTGCCGAAGCTCTGATCCGCATCCGCACGGCGTCCGATCTTTACCAGTTGAAACCAGAAACGGTACAACTGGACGAAGACACGCTGTTTCGCACTTCGGTCGCGCTGCCGTCAAACCTGACCGAAGGCCTGTACACTGCCCGGATTTTCCTGACCCGTGCGGGCCAGGTTATTGATGTGTTTGAAACCAAAATTGACGTCAGCAAGGTCGGCCTGGAACGCTGGTTGTACAACCTCGCCCACGAAAAACCGCTGATCTATGGGTTGATGTCGCTGTTCATTGCGATCGTGGCAGGGTGGAGCGCATCCGCCGTGTTCCGTTACTTCAAACCCTGATAACACCTAGCCGCGGCCGATAAATTCCATCTTGGTGGCAATAACGGTCATGAACTGAACATTGGCCTCGGGGGGTAGTTCAGCCATGTAAAACACAGATTCCGCAGCTGCTTTAACACCCATGGTTGGCATGACATCAGTGTCAGGGTCTGCGGCCAATGTCCGTGTGATCAAGTTATCAACCATTTCAGTGCGCGCGTTGCCAATATCAATCTGACCGCAAGCAATATCAAAGGGTCTCCCATCCAGGCTAAGCGTTTTTGTCAAACCCGTGATCGCGTGTTTCGTGGTGGTATAACAAACCGAGCCCGCGCGCGGCGAATGGGCCGAAATTGAGCCGTTATTGATAATCCGGCCACCTTGCGGTGACTGATTGCGCATTTGCGCAAATGCCAGTCGAGCGCCATAAAACATGCCGGAAAGATTGACGTTCAGCACTTGCTGCCAATCCTCAACCGACACCTGATCAATGGTGCAAATTGGCCCAAACTTACCGGCGTTGTTAAACAACACATCCAACCGGCCAACCGCCTTCACGAAATCCGCAAATACCCGTTCCATCGCCTGCGCGTCCGTCACATCCGCCACCAGAACGTGGGCGTTGTCAAAGCCACTCGCCACTTCTTCCAGTTTTTCCCTGCGCCGGGCAAGCAGCCCAACCTGCCACCCGGCCTGCAAAAACAAATTCGCTGTGGCTTGCCCAATGCCGGAACTGGCACCAGTGATGATTATCGACTTTGCCATCTCAACCCTCCGCTTCCTGTTCGCCGGGGGCGGTTAACCTGAAATCAGCCGTCGGCGTGTTCAAATCCTGCACCGACAACGGCGCTGTTGGCCGTGCCAGCCGGTTGCGCGTCACCCAAAAAAGGCGTTCCTGCGCCCGGGTAATCGCGACATATGTCAGACGTTTCCAAAGTGGTATCCCCGCTTCAATCCGCCCGGCCCGGTTGGCTGCATAAATGTCCGGCGCAAACACCTGTACACTTTCCCATTGTGAGCCTTGCGCCTTATGGATCGTTACTGCCGAGCCATGCAAAAATGTCGCCCCCATCCGGGCGGCAAACGGGATAAACGGCTCTTCTTCGCCGGGCAGCTCGATTTTGACGATCGACGCCGCACTAACTTGCGGGTCTTCCGCGCCGATCACATGCAGCCGCGAAAACCCGGGTTTTCTTCCGGGTCCAAGATAGATCACCTGCGCCCCCTTGATCAGCCCGCGGGCTTCCAGATCAATGCGTTTCTTGCGATGTTTCAGGGGTAATTCGATACCGTCGCAAATCAACGGCTCGCCTGCCAGCAGTTCATCAGCTGGTGCATCAAAGGCCGAACGAAACGCCTGTATCAAGCGTATCCGCGTCACATTGCGCCAAACCAGGGCCGGGGAACGGGCCATCAGATCCGATTCCATCCGCTGTGCAAAAACTACGCGATCATCTCGGTGCGCTGCGTCTTCCACCATCCGCTCAAAATTTTCAAATGTCAGACTATCGTCCGACAAGGCATGGGCCAGATCGAGGATTGGGTTATCCTTAGTCTGTCGGTGAATGCGGCTAAGTGCCAAGATGCGTTGTTCGGGCAGTTTATCAAAAACCAGCCTGCCCGACTGATTTACCGGGGGCAGCTGTGCCGGATCACCAAACAGCAAAAGTGTTGGAAATATTTCCTTTAGGTCTTCAAATTGCTTATCGTCCAGCATTGAACTTTCATCGACAAAACCAATATCCAGCGGATCATCCCGGCGCTTCCAGCCGGTAATGAAATCTGACCCGCGTAACCCGGCAGCAGCCATCGCACCGGGAATAGATTTGTTGGTCTGGTAAAACGCAAAAGCCCGATCCAGTGCAACATCTGTCAGCCCTTCAATCACCGGCCGCTCGGCACCACCTGCAAGCCATTCGGCCAGCTTTTCATATTCCGGGTCATAAACCGGCGTGTACAATATCCGGTGGATCGTAGTAGCGGGCACACCCTGCATCCGCAAAACGCTCGCCGCCTTATTGGTCGGCGCGAGAATTGCCAGTGTGCGGCGGTCTTTACGCTTACGCCCCTCGTAATCGCCGGAAACGATGTGTACGCCAGCCTCTTCCATCGCCTCATACAGCCGGGCAAGCAGCATGGTTTTGCCGGAACCGGCTTTGCCGACAACAGCCAGAACCTGTTCAGTATCTTCGACATATGGCGTCAGGAGACCGTCGACCAGATCAACGCCGCAGCGACGCAGCAAATCGATTACACTGTCATAGGCCTCGGCCTGATCGTCTGAAAACTGAAAGACCGCCTTGCCCATGGCGCTGACTCTACATCCCCCGTTCGGGTGAGGCCAGCGCATTAGCCCGTTTTAAGCGCGTTGTAGTGCGCGGATTTTTGGGCTTTTCGTCTGGGTTATTGAGTCTAGAAACCAACCTTTCGAAACCCGTCGTGACACGCCAACTTTTTTCAGGGTTGCCGGCCAAGCAGAGCGTTTCATTTCCCACAACCCAACCCCGATTTCATCGCGACCCTCGCCCGCGCGGCCAATCACGTCTGGTTCCAGTCCAAACAGGCGGTATATTCGCTCCATCCTTGGGTCAAACACACCGATGAAATGCGACAGGTGGAACCCTTCCATCAGCTCCCCCGCCCCCAGAACCAGTGCCGCCGAAACACGGCGCGACGCGCCCGGTGCCAAACAAAACCGAGTACATTCCCAGATCAACGGGCTTTCAATTCGAACACCATCCGTCAGATGGGCGAAATGTTCGCTGACCATGGTGCGCCCAAGCGACGGTAAAAACCGCATAGAACCGCCATGGCTGCCATCTTCGTTTTCCCAAATTACGTATAACGGGTTCAGATCATCGTATTGGTCCCGTTCATGTCCTGCCGCGTCCACCACAACTTCCCAGTTTAAACGCTTAGAAAACTGATCAGCACGGTCCTTGAACATGGTTTCACGCAGGATCGGAAACTGGGCAAGTTCATTGCCGTAGACATATCGCAACATTGTGGGGCTCCTATACCGTCCGGGGTTGCGAACAGGCTTAGGGAGCAAAGGTTACGTTCTTGCTAGCGGCGCGAACGGGTGGCTTAATAAATAGCTAATTTCAGGCACTTCAAACGACAATAATTCCTGAACTAAGGGCGCGCGCAACCGCGTGGGTTGTGTTCAAGGCCCCCAGTTTGTGGCGCGCCGCTTCGATATAGACCCTTAACGTGTGTTCAGAAATGCTTAATTCGTCCGCCGCTTGCGCCCGGCTGAAACCCTTGGCCAGAAACGTCATCGCGCTTAGCTCTCGCGGTGACAGGTTGGCACTTGGGGCCAAATTATCCTTTTCAAATTCCAGCGCCTTTTTGTTGAATTCGTGGGCTATTACCATCATGTCTCGGGCATGTTGTTCGATAAAGTCTGACCAGGTTTCGTCGTCGCAGGCATGGTTGGTGGTAAACAGTGCAAATTGCCCGTTTGGACCGCGCATCGGTATTGTATAGCCTTGGTTACCCACCCCGAAATTCACGGCGTCCTGAAAGAATGCCCGCGCTGCTTTACTTGACCAGTCCAGTTGTTTCCAATCGACCGGGTTAAACCGCTGAAAACACCCAAATATCACCGGATCCATACGCAGGTAATCTTTTTGAAGGTACTGGTCGACCCATTCGGAGCTGTAGGTACCAGCGCCAAAACGCTCTCCTTTGCTGTTCACCCAATGGTAGACGACATGTAGAATTCCGTAACTGTCGCGCAACTTTTCTGTCGCGTCTTGCAGGTCTGAAAGCCCCTCAGCCCGCTGCAACTGTTCGATTATTTCTTCCTGTATTTCCAACGTCCCAACTCACCATTTCGTTCGCCGCCCCCCCAGTCGACGAGACCTCTGCAGTCGCAACCAGCATTGTATCGTCCAGCTGACCAGCCAGTGCTACAAGTCCGTTTTCCGATGCGAAGGTCTTAAGATCCGCGAGTACGTCGATTATCCAGTCATTTGCCATGTGAGTCTCTTTAAGAAAGGTTAACGAAGTATGAACACAACCCTAGCATGTGTTATTATTTTTCGAAATTCGCAAAATTATACTCCCCATAAATGGGGAGGAGCAGTTCAATAAAGTCTTGATTTCAATGTTGGAAGCCCGTTGCACGACAAACCTCCATTAGTTTCCCAGTTACTAATAAATCTGAGAAACTGGCGAATCAGACGGGCAAACCGGCCTCGATTACATCTTCCAATGTCCGCAAACCAGTCTTTGGGGCCTGAACCAGTACCGCCATATTTCCCGGTTTATGCTCATTTCGCAGCATTTTCAGGTGTGCTTGCGGGATTTCATCCCATGGGAACACTTCGGACATACATGGATCAATCCGACGTTCCAACATCAGCTTATTCGCGGCCGCCGCCTGTTTCAGGTGGGCAAAGTGGCTGCCCTGAATACGCTTCTGGTGCATCCACAGATAACGCGCGTCCAGCGTCAGATTATACCCGGTTGTCCCGGCGCAGATCACCACCATGCCGCCTTTTTTGCAGACAAACGTGGACACAGGGAACGTCGCCTCACCGGGATGTTCGAACACCATGTCAACATTATTGCCCTTACCGGTAATGTCCCAGATCGCCTTGCCAAACTTGCGCGCTTCGGTGAACCAGTCTTTGTATTTCGGCGTGTTCACTGTTGGCATCTGACCCCAGCAGCTAAAATCCTTGCGGTTGATGACACCTTTGGCACCCAGCCCCATAACGAATTCGCGCTTATCTTCGTCCGAGATCACCCCAATTGCGTTACCACCCGCGGTGTTGATCAACTGGATCGCAAAGGACCCCAAACCGCCAGACGCCCCCCAGACCAGAACATTCTGCCCTGGTTTCAGGTCATGCGGGTGATGACCAAACAGCATCCGGTATGCGGTCGCCAAGGTCAGCGTATAGCAGGCACTTTCTTCCCAGGTCAGGTGCTTGGGTCGCGGCATAAGCTGCTGCGCCTGAACCCGGGTGAACTGCGCAAATGAGCCGTCTGGTGTTTCATATCCCCATATTCGCTGGCTGGCGGAAAACATCGGGTCACCACCGTTGCATTCTTCGTCGTCGCCGTCGTCTTGGTTGCAGTGGATCACCACTTGGTCGCCAACCTTCCAGCGCGTAACCTTATCGCCAACTGCCCAGACAATGCCTGAGGCATCAGAACCGGCTACGTGGAAATCGGCCGTATGAATGTCAAACGGGCTGATCGGTATCCCGAGGCCCGCCCAGACACCGTTGTAATTTACTCCGGCCGCCATCACCAATACCAGCACGTCGTGGCTGTCGATCACCGGCACGTCCACCACTTCCACCAGCATCGACTTGTCAGGATCTCCGTGGCGCTCGCGCCGGATTGCCCAGGCGTACATCTGTTTTGGAACGTACCCCATGGGCGGGATGTCCCCAATCTCATAGAGATCCTTTTCAACAGCCTCATAATCAGCAGAGTTTGTATCCAGTGCGCTCACAACAACATGCTCCAGTATTATCGCCGCATCGCAGAATCGCGATCAGCCTGATCCCGTCAAATATCGCTGCTAAAGCAACTTTGCAACAAGATTAAGGTCTATATTGTAATTATATAACCGAGCAGGCGCAGCAATTTCAGCTCTTCTTCTTCGAAGGCCGGTGAACCAGATGTGCTATTGAGGCCGCATAATATTCAACCAGTTCCCGGTTTCCCGGGTTAATACAGACACCTTCATCCGATTCCGTAGCCATTTTACGCATCACAAGATGGTTCAAGGCCACCCGCGCCTCTTCCACCGTGTCGCCGGTTTTGGGCCGCACATGCGCCCCGCTTTTAGCCAGGATTTCGCAATGCTCTTTGACCATTGCGATCAAATCTTCACGCGACATCCGTCCGCCCGCTTCCAGCAGACAGTGGCAAAGCAGCGGAATTGGTAAAATCGGTACAATTTCCCGGATGCGCGTCATCAGTTCCCGGCCAATATCTTTGGTCAAATCCCCGGACCTGCCCTTAGCAAACGCCTCCAGTGAAATTGGTTCGCCAAAGCTCACCGCTGCATAGCCAAACCGCAGGAACTTCCCCGTGGCCCGCTGGTAAAGGTGGTTGAACATATATCGCAGTGCCGAGCTCCAACGGAACCTAAATTTCCGTACACCTTCGTTCGCAGCCGCGACCAATACCCGATCCTCAAATACCCTGTCATAATTCAACGCCACCGGAATAAACGTCACATCTCGACCTTTTCCGGGGGTAAAATCCGACACGATATAGTTCAGCAATCCCAGTTTCGGCTCTCGCACCTCACCGGTCAGGCTTAGCCCACCTTCTGGGAATACCGCCTGCGCCACGCCTGCAGCAGTTGCCATCTGCACATATCGCGCCAGAACACGGCGATAGAGTGTGTTGCGCGATTTGCGGCGAATAAAATACGCTCCCATGGATTTGATCAGCCGCGACAGTGGCCAAACCCGCGCCCATTCACCAACGGCGTAAGACAGCGCCGAACGCTCGGCCGCCAGATAGGTCACCAATACATAATCCATGTTCGAGCGGTGATTCATAATAAAGATTACAGTGGCATCTGGATCGATCTTGTTGATCGCCTCTTCGTCAAAATACCCCAGTCGCACCCGGTAAAACGCCTGACTTAACCAACGCGCCAACCGAATAGCAAAGCCAAAATAGGCGGTTGCACTAAACGATGGCACAATTTCGCGCGCATATCGCGTCGCCTCCTGAAACGCCACATCTTCGCGCACACCAGTTTTCTGCGCGTGTTCCGCCACAGCCTCAATAACCTTGGCATCGTAAATCAACCGCTGAATCATGTCCTGGCGGCGCAATAGCTTGAACGGTTCAATCGGGCGCTCCAACCGTTCATTCAACTGATTGACAACACGCTCCATCCGACGGCGGAAAAACCACCGCACCGAAGGGAAAAAGAAATGCGACGCCGCAGTAACCGCCGCAAACGCGAGTATCAGGATCAATAACCAAAGTGGCAGTTGTACTGTTTGAAACATCACACGAAGGTGACAGGAAAACCGGTTAAGGTAAATCCGCTGCCTGCACAAAATAAATCAAGGCACATTCACACCATATTTTCGCCAAGCAACTTCGATAGGAAATTCAAATCGGGTCGTTTGTGATCCAAATATATTGTGAAAATACGCTCGCTGTTACCGGCTGCTTGCCAATTTTGACTGAACAGTTTCGCGTTATAGGAGGGACTATGGCCCTAAGAAGGAAAGTACTGGCGTCGATGGCGTCACTGGCAATACTAGCAACAACAGCGCTGCCCACAGCAGCACAGGACCGCAGAGTAACGATCGTGAACGACACCGATTTTACGATTGTGCGATTTTACGGTTCAAACAAAGGCTCAGATTCCTGGGAAGAAGACATCCTTGGTTCCGACGTTCTTGGGCCAAATTCTTCCGTTAGTATCAACTTTGATGACGGCACCGGCTATTGCAAATTCGATTTCCGCGCCGAATTTAACGACGGCGACGTGTTGATCAAAAAAAATGTCAACATTTGCGAGATTGGGACGTTCACTTACAACTAAGCGCTCCGTTAACTCGGATTTCGGAGAAACGCGGCCCTGTTAAGGCGTCGCGTTTTTCATTGCCTTCGAAATCCATCCGCCCACTTGCCGCAGTGCAGAAAACGTGCCACTAACCTTATTGCGCGAAGGATCCCATAAACGTAATTTTGTTACCCACCCGGAGACCCAAGGATGAGCGAAACCAAAAAAGACCACCCTTGGCTGTTTCGCACCTATGCTGGCCATTCTACCGCAAAAGCATCTAACGAACTTTACCGCGCCAACCTGGCCAAAGGCCAAACCGGCCTGTCGGTTGCCTTTGATCTACCCACCCAAACCGGCTATGACAGCGACCACGAACTGGCACGGGGTGAAGTCGGCAAGGTCGGCGTTCCGATCAATCATTTGGGTGACATGCGCGCTCTGTTTGATCAGATCCCGCTGGAAAAAATGAACACTTCGATGACGATCAATGCGACGGCACCCTGGTTGCTGGCGCTCTATATTGCCGCGGCCGAGGAGCAGGGCGCAGACAGCTCTGGCCTGCAAGGCACTGTGCAAAACGACATCATCAAAGAGTACCTGTCGCGCGGCACCTATATTTGCCCGCCAGAACCATCGTTGCGCATGATCACCGATGTCGCCGCCTATACGCAAAAGCACCTGCCCAAATGGAACCCGATGAACGTGTGTTCCTATCACCTGCAAGAAGCGGGTGCGACACCCGAACAAGAACTGGCCTTTGCACTTGCCACTGCGTGCTCGGTGCTGGATGACCTGCAAAACAAAGTTTCACCCAATGACTTCCCGGCCATGGTCGGGCGCATTTCGTTCTTCGTAAACGCCGGCATTCGCTTCGTAACCGAACTGTGCAAAATGCGAGCCTTTGTAGAGTTGTGGGACGAAATCACCAGGGAACGCTATGGCGTCACCGACCCAAAATACCGCCGTTTCCGCTATGGTGTACAGGTCAATTCCCTCGGCCTGACTGAACAACAACCAGAAAACAACGTCTACCGTATTCTCATCGAAATGCTGGCGGTGACCCTCTCAAAAAACGCCCGCGCCCGTGCAGTACAACTCCCGGCATGGAATGAGGCCCTCGGCCTGCCCCGCCCTTGGGATCAGCAATGGTCGCTGCGGATGCAGCAAATCCTGGCCTATGAAACTGACCTGCTGGAGTACGGCGACCTGTTTGATGGCAATCCGACAATCACGGCCAAGGTGGAAGCTCTGAAAAAAGGCGCGCGCGCCGAACTGGCACAGATCGACGCTATGGGGGGCGCAATACAAAGCATCGAGTATATGAAGTCCCGGCTGGTCGACGCTAACGCCAAACGCATCAACCGCATAGAATCCGGCGACACGACGATTGTCGGTGTAAACCGCTGGTCGCAAGGTGAACCCAGCCCGCTGACCTTGGGTGAAGTTTCAATTATGAAATCAGACAAAGGTGCCGAAGCTGACCAGATTTCCCGGTTGTATTCGTGGAAACAAGCGCGCGATGAGACAGCCGTGCAATCTGCCCTAAAGGCCCTTCGCGCGGCCGCAAAATCAGGTGATAACCTCATGCCCGCCTCGCTCAAGGCCGCCCGAGCCGGGGCCACAACCGGGGAATGGGGCGACGTTGTACGCAACGTTTTCGGCCAATACCGCGCGCCTACAGGGGTAGCATCCGCCCGCTCCAACCAAACCGAAGGGCTGGACAAAATCCGCGCGGCCGTGGACAGGGTTTCAGACCAGCTTGGTCGCCGTCTGAATTTTGTTGTCGCCAAACCGGGGCTGGACGGGCATTCCAACGGTGCCGAACAAATCGCAGTCCGCGCCCGCGATGTCGGCATGGATATAACTTACGAAGGTATCCGCCTTACCCCGACCGAAATCGCTCAATCCGCATATGATCAAGACGCCCACGTTATTGGCCTCTCAATTCTGTCCGGCAGCCATGTTCCGCTGGTCGAAGAACTGCTCAACCTACTGAAATCAAAAGGCATGGGCCACATTCCGTTGATTATCGGCGGCATCATCCCACAAGAAGATGCGGAGCATCTACGCAACATTGGCGTCGCTGCGATCTACACCCCGAAAGATTTTGAACTGAATCGGATCATGCTCGATATTGTCGCTCTGGTGGGCGGTAATTCCTAGCTGCTCTTGCTCCGGGGCGGAGCAATTCCTGATCTACCCCATTTTCATCCGCAAACCCCGCCACTATAGTTCCTTGGATATTTGAAAGGAACACCAATGACATTCCACATCGGCGCAAAACCCGGCGAGATCGCCGAAACTGTCCTGCTGCCCGGCGATCCTTACCGCGCCAGATGGGCGGCTGAGAAGTTTTTGAAAGACCCGGAACTGGTCAACGAGGTCCGCGGAATGCTTGGCTTTACAGGTACCTATAAAGGCAATCGCGTTACCATTCAGGGATCGGGAATGGGGATGCCGTCGCTGTCGATCTATGTGAATGAACTGATCAAAGACTACGGCGCCAAAACCCTGATCCGCATCGGTTCCTGTGGCGCGATGCAGAAAAGCATCAACGTGCGTGACGTGATCATCGCCATGACCACAACAACCGTTGCCACCCCTTCCAGCACGATATTTCGCGAACTTAATTTTTCCCCAACTGCTGATTACGGCTTGCTGCGCGCTGCCGCGGATGCAGCATCCGAAGTCGGCGTTGGTGTGCATGTTGGTGGCATTTATTCATCCGACACTTTCTATGACGAACGCCCTGATCTGAATAAAGAAATGACCCGCCACGGCATTCTTGGCGTCGAAATGGAAGCGGCTGAGCTTTATACCCTCGCCGCCCGCTATGGCGTTCGCGCACTGGCGGTTTTGACAGTATCAGACCATCTGATCACTGGTGACGCTCTGCCCGCAGACCAGCGCGAAACCAGCTTTGGCGACATGATCGAAATCGCACTGGAAGCCGCGTTTAAATAAACAATCTAACCCCGCCCGTGGGTTTGATCATAGCCGTTCACATCCGGCTTGCACCAACCTTCGGGTGGAATTTCCGGCTTGAAAACTTCAACCAATAACGGATAACAAACCGCTTTATCGCTGGAATGTTCAGCCGAGCAATCGCCACCAGGACAGGCGCTCAGGCCTCCTAACAGGTTAATTTCCGCAAAGAATTCAAGGAAATCGCCGGGGCGCACAGGGCTGGACTTCATGAAATACTGCCCGGTATCGCGGGTGAACCCGGTACACATGAAGACGTTCATAACGTCATGCACATGGGCCTCGGCCTCACTTAGCGCCATGCCGGTTTCATCCGCCAGAGCGCGGGTCAGGTTGGAATGGCAACAATGGTGGTACTGGCCGCCAGACAACAGATTGTTGGTGTAGGGATCGCACCGTGTGCCGATCACATCATGCACTGAACCCCCGTATTCGTCGATCCTGTACCAGTCCAGTGTGTTGCTGGTGATCGTCGCCATAGGCCTCAGATAGGGAAAGCCCGACCACATCCTGTCGCCAATTGTCAGGTGCGTGCCATGCAGGGCGCGGGATTTGCCGGAATAGAATCTTTCAGAAATATCCTGTGCGTTCCACAGGTTCAGATCACCGACCTGTGGGCCTTCAATGCTGGTGATCCGAAAGAAATGCCCCGCAGGCACCCGAAAACACCGCGCATCACGCGCCGGGATTATGGTTTCACTAACCTTTGCCGCCCCAGCGCGAACCGCCCCGTAACCCGCCAAGTCAGGTTGGTGCAACCCCTCGGTTGGATAACAAATCACCGGCTCCACCGATCGCCGAGCCTCGGCATCCGGCGGTGGATTTCCCCTATTAATGTCCCACTTGGATCGGTTCAATTAGACCTCAGCTTCCGGGGCATCCACGTCCGGCAACGGCTCAACCGCCGTCTTGCGACGCCCTTTTGAACGCGACCTCTTTTCGCGTTCTGGCCCGTACCAGTCTTCATTGCGGGTCAAATACATCGTCCCGGCCAGCGCAATAAATGCCAACGTCGCCCCAGCCAGTAGTGCATAGTCGGCACTGCGCAAGATCAGGTACAGCACCGCGTAAAGCAGGATTAGCATTACTGCCAACACCAGCGTACGCCGCCCCATTTTCAGCCCCAATGCGCCAAACATCACCAGCAAAGCAATCGTCGCCCCGCTCGACAGCGCATAGGCTGCGCCAAACCCGATCTGCTCAGCGTAGGCAACCATCAGCAGCACGAAAGTCGATTGCGCCAACCCGATCAGGATGTATTGCACCGGGTGGGTCGGCTTAGCGCCGGTCCTGTCCAGCAACAGAACGCTCAGGAACGTCAGGGCGATAAACAATATGCCGTAGCGCGCTGCCCGGTAAGCTTTTTGATAAAAATCATTGGGTTGGAAGAACCGCACCCCGAACGCCGCTTCAAATCGCGCCGCGCTGTCAAAATTTTCTCGCGCAATCTGCGGCAGGGCGCGGGCCAGATGCGGGATGGTCCAGTCAGCGGTAAACCCGGTATCCGTTATTTCAGAATTGTCCGGCAAAAACGCCCCAAAAAAGCTGGGGTGTGGCCAGTCGCTGGTCATGGTGATGCTACTATCACGCCCCGCAGGAGTCACTGACAACGACTGCGCACCGTTAAAGCCCAGCTCCAGTTTGTAACCCTCCGCCCCACGCGGATCACCGGTTGCGGCAAAAATACCGTTCTTTTGACCATCCCCCGATGGCAGCGGTTCCAGGCTAAGTTTCTGGTCGCCAACACTCAGATCAGCTTGCCCCCGCAGAGCACGGTTGGACGTTAGAAATACGCGCAATTCGGCACCATCCCAATCCAGTTTCTCGTTGTCCACCAATACACTGCCGGCATCATCAACCGGGAAATCAAAATCTATTTGCATCTCGGCCTTGTAGACCGGCACGATGAATATACCCCGGTGACGTTCTTCGTTGGTGGTCATCACTGACAGGGTAAACGTGTCCGGGAACAGATAGACCGGGGCGCGCTTTTGCACCGATGTCTCTTCAAAATACTCAAAGATTACATTTCCGGTTTTCTCATCCCGCTGCACCTGCCCGGTGGCCGGGTCCACCACATCGCGCCGTTTGCTGGTGGTGACTTCCTCGGAGACCGGGATCACAAGTTGTGGACCGCTGATCAGCTGCTCCCCACCCCATTCGCGCCCGACATCACGGATGGTCTGGCGGCTGTAATCTGCCCGGCTATCTACGACTGAACTGACGAAAAACAATGGGATAAACATAAACAGCGCCAAAAAGCCCACGACCATAAACCGAAATCCAGCTGAACGAAGCATATCTCACCCTTGCCTTGATCGAAGTCAGTTGTATTCTAACAAGCCTTTAGCCGATGGCACAACTACAACGCTCCAAATCACCCAGTCTTTGGCTTGTTCCGCAAACAGATATTTGGTTCCTTGCCATTTTTGCTGGCTACCTCTGCCCCGCAAAACGCACAAACATAAAGCCCTCGCGCCCGGACTTGGCGCCAGCGGCAATCACGGGTCCGGCGGGAGGTCTTGAAGCGGTAATACATCAGCGCGATAACCACGATGATCAGAGGAATGAATAGCGGCATATCAGCGTGGTTTCAGCCTTTGCACGGAAATTCTTCCATCAATGAAAGGAGTATTCCATCTTGCACTTGCTCGCTCCAATATCCGGGGTTCTTGCGCCGAAGCAGTCCCAAAATGTAACATAGGCGACGAATACCTTAAAGAATATGGCAATTCTGACAATAAACCCAAGCTTCGAACCTTCTAAATATTCCTCTCAGTCTATCATACAAGAAACCGAGTATTGTATTCAACGCACGGTGTTCAACTGTTCGCTGCTCAAACCACCCGCTCAGTCATCATCTTCTTGATTTCGGCAATCGCTTTCGCAGGGTTCAGCCCCTTGGGACAGGTGTTGGTGCAGTTCATGATTGTGTGGCAGCGGTATAGCTTGAACGGATCTTCCAGCTCATCCAGCCGCTCGCCTGTTGCCTCATCCCGGCTGTCAATAATCCAGCGATACGCATGTAACAGGGCCGCCGGACCAAGATAGCGGTCAGAGTTCCACCAATAGCTCGGGCAGGACGTGGAACAGCTTGCGCACATCACACATTCATACAACCCGTCCAGTTTTTTGCGATCCTCAATTGATTGCTTCCATTCCTTGGCGGGTCGGTTAGTTTTGGTTTCCAACCACGGCATAATGCTGGCGTGCTGCGCATAAAAATGTGTCAGATCCGGGATCAGATCGCGCACAACTTCGGTGTGGGGCAGCGGATAGATTTTCACGTCGCCCTTGATCTCATCCATGCCGTAAATACAGGCCAGCGTGTTGATCCCGTCAATATTCATTGCGCAGGAACCACAGATACCTTCGCGACAGGATCGTCGGAAACTTAGCGTGGGATCAATTTCACTTTTGATCTTGATCAGCGCGTCCAGCACCATCGGGCCGCAGGTATCCATATCAACGAAATAGGTATCCACCCGCGGGTTTTCGCCATCATCCGGTGTCCAGCGATAGATCGAAAACTTGCGTAGGTTGCTGGCCCCGGCCGGTTTCGGCCAGATTTTCCCAACACGAACACGGCTGTTTTTAGGGAGCGTCAGTTCGACCATGCTATAACCCTTCTTTACTTGCGTTAATATGGGCCGCACGGTTTTCCTTGCGCACCACCAGTTTCAAACCAGACCAGATTTCATCCACCGCGCAGACTTTCACATCCACCAGAACATCCCTTAACGCCCGATCCCGGATCACGTCTTCGGTGACATCCGTTGGCACCTTTGAGGCTTTCTTGGGCCAGGACATCCAGATCATTCCATCAGGCTTGATCCGATCCCGGAGCGCGGGTGTTGCCGCATCTACCGTGGCAGCGCTATCCGTGAAAAGGTGGATATAATCCAATTGGTTAGCTTTTAGTTCCGC
>VAPK011160606.1_pt1 | contig 21095 bp, 15 predicted proteins | sample 3395031 | NCBI WGS metagenome assembly VAPK01 (sample SAMN08290443, study PRJNA428436) | hydrothermal vent metagenome | isolation source: Deep-sea hydrothermal vent chimney 1 | place: Pacific Ocean: Juan De Fuca Ridge
AAGACCGTGCTAAAACATTAGTCGAAATGGCCGAAGGCAGTTTGTTTTTCTTTAAAGATTTTACCGAGTTTGAAGCTGTCGCCGCTAAAAAACATTTACGCCCGGTTGCGGCTGAACCATTAAAAGCCATGTTAATGGTATTTGAAGACATGGCTGAATGGTCTGCGGATGCTATTCATGCTCAAATAAATAAAGTGGCAGAGCAGCTTGATGTTAAAATGGGTAAAATAGGTATGCCGTTACGGGTTGCCATCTGCGGGCAGGGGAATTCACCCGATATTAATTTAACCGCTTATTTAATAGGCAAAGAACGTTGCATAGCTCGCATTAATATGGCGCTTGAATTTATTGAGCAACGTCAAAGCAAACAAGAATAAGAAAAGGTTTTTATCAATGAGTTCAGAAGAAAATAATCATTCAAAACCAAAGAATTTTATTCGTCATATTATTGATGCGGACATTGGTAATAATAAAAATAACGGTAAAGTGGCAACACGTTTCCCACCCGAGCCCAATGGGTATTTACACATTGGACATGCAAAATCAATTTGTTTAAATTTTGGTATTGCACAAGATTATAATGGCACCTGCAACTTACGTTTTGATGATACTAATCCCGCTAAAGAAGATGCCGAATACGTTGAAGCCATTAAAACTGATGTGAAATGGTTAGGTTTTGACTGGCAAGACCGCCTGTATTTTTCATCAGACTATTTTGAAAAATTACATGACTATGCCGTCGAGCTTATTAAAGCAGGCAAAGCCTATGTGTGCGACTTAAATGCAGAACAAACGCGAGAGTATCGTGGTTCGTTAACCAAACCCGGTAAGAACAGTCCAAACCGTGATCGCAGCGTAGAAGAAAATCTGGATTTATTTCAAAAAATGTGTGCAGGTGAATTTGACGATGGTGCTTGCACCCTACGAGCAAAAATTGATATGGCCTCAGGTAATATTAATTTACGTGACCCCGCTATCTATCGGATACGAAAAGGTTTAACTCATCACCAAACAGGGGATAGTTGGAATATCTATCCTATGTATGATTTTACCCATTGTATATCAGATGCAATTGAAGGTATCACTCATTCATTGTGTACCTTGGAATTTGAAGACCATCGACCATTGTACGATTGGTATTTAGATAACATCAGTATCGGTTGCCACCCTCAACAAATTGAGTTCTCGCGTTTAAACCTTGAGTACACCATTACCAGTAAACGTAAACTTACCGAACTGGTTACCAACGGCCATGTACAAAGCTGGGACGACCCGCGTATGCCGACCATTGCCGGTTTACGTCGCCGTGGTTTTACCCCTGCGTCCATTCGTGATTTTTGTGACCGCATCGGCGTCACCAAAGTAGATAACACCATTGAAATGGGCGTACTCGAAAATACCATTCGGGAAGACTTAAATGAAAATGCACCACGCAGAATGGCCGTGCTTGATCCAGTAAAAGTGGTTTTAGAAAACTACGAACAAAGCAAAGTCGAAGAACTGCAAGCTCCCAATCATCCGCAACAGGAAAAAATGGGGACACGTACCATCTATTTCTCAAAAGAGCTGTATATTGATCGTGCCGACTTTAGAGAAGAAGCGAATCGTAAATATAAACGCCTCGTATTAGGTGCAGAAGTGCGGCTGCGAAACGCTTATGTCATTAAGGCAGAAAAAGTCATTAAAAACGAGCAGGGTGAAATTATCGAATTACGCTGTAGTTACGACCCAGCAACATTAGGTAAAAACCCAGAAGGCCGTAAAGTAAAAGGGGTCATCCACTGGGTATCGGCTAGCCATGCGTTAAAAGCTGAAGTGCGCTTATACGACCGCCTGTTTAGCCACCCAACACCGGATGCAGCAGGGGAAGGTACATCTTATACGGATTTTATCAATCTAGAATCGCTTAAAACCTTGAATAATGCGTATGTAGAAGCAAGCCTGTCGAATGCAGCAGCAGGGGACGGCTTCCAGTTTGAGCGCGAGGGCTATTTTTGCCGAGATACGGCTCCCAACATGGGCGAAAATACCGATAATAAACCCGTATTTAACCGTACCGTTACCCTTAGGGACACCTGGGCAAAGATTGAACAAAAGCCCTGAATAAAAAAGTTTAGTGGTAACGGCTAAGTGTTTGATAATGCGCTAATAAAGCCAATAAATCTGCTTGACAGTTCCCCTTGGCTCGCGTAAAGTGCGCCCTTCTTTTGCGGGGCTATAGCTCAGCTGGGAGAGCGCTACACTGGCAGTGTAGAGGTCGGCGGTTCGATCCCGCCTAGCTCCACCAGTTTCCGCAAGGAATCGAATTTGGGTTGGCATATCTAGGCTACCAACTGTTAACAAATTCAACCGACGCATTGTTTATTCAGTGAGTTGTGTTTTACCCTGTGTCCCCATCGTCTAGTTGGCCTAGGACACCGCCCTTTCACGGCGGCAACAGGGGTTCGAATCCCCTTGGGGACGCCATTATTCTGGTGTTATATCAAAGGCTTACCGCAAGGTAGGCCTTTTTTGTTTGTGCAGAAAGTGCATATTTAGGCATAGTTTATATTATTTTCTGCACAGCACTGGTAGTGTTGGGTTTAGCCATGGCAACATTAAAAAAATGCGGAAAGAGTTGGGTACTAATCTGGAGTGAGCCGGGCTGGAAAAGTCAGTGACGTAAATCACTGGGGTCGATATCCAAAGGTGATGCGAATACCATCCTACTGTAATCCCCCCATTAATAACCAAAGTTAAAAGTAGAGGTTAAACCGCTTTAAGCCGCTGCCTTGGTGGTATTCCGCCAATCGCAGTATGCGGTTGTTCATTATTGTAAGTCCAAAGCCATTGTGTTGCTAGGTTTTGGGCTTGCTCAATACTTTCAAACAAATATAAATCTAACCATTCATGTCGAGCCGTATGATTAAATCGTTCAATATACGCATTCTGTGTTGGCTTACCCGGCTGAATATAAAGTAACGTGATCTGATTTTTTATCGTCCAGTCTTTTAATGTTTGGCTAATATATTCAGATCCATTGTCACAACGTATGGCATGAGGTTTTCCTCGCCATTCAATAATGTGCTCTAAAGAACGAATGACTCGCGCACTTGGTAAACAAAGGTCAACATCAATACCGAGTCCTTCACGATTAAAATCATCGAGTACATTAAAGGTTCTAATACTGCGTCCATCCATTAAACTATCGCTCATAAAGTCCATCGACCAAACTTGGTTGATAGTCTCAGGTACGCCCAGTGCTTCGGGTTTGTCACATTTAATACGACGTTTAGGTTTGATCCGTAAATTCAATTCTAGCTCTTTATAGATGCGGTAAACACGTTTGTGATCCCAACCATAGTCTTTCACATTACGAAGGTATAGAAAGCATAAACCAAAGCCCCATGGTTTATATGTTGCTGTTAAACGTAGTAACCAGTCCGCAATGTCTGCATTCTCATCACTGAGAATGGCTTCATAGCGATAACAGGTTTCACTAATTGAAAAGACGTCGCAAACCAAACGAATACTCGTAACAAATTCAACCTTAGCACGGTGCGCCATCTCTTTACGTCGAGACGGCTTCACCACTTTTTTTCGATTGCTTCCTTAGCGATTTCAAGCTTGAGTCTTTCTTCTGCGTACATCTTTTTAAGACGACGATTTTCATCTTCAAGCTCTTTCATACGCTTCATCAATGAAGCATCCATGCCAGCGTATTTCGAACGCCACTTATAAAAAGTGGCATTGCTTATACCGTGTTCTCGGCATAAATCAGGTACCGGTGTACCTGATCCGTTTTGTTTTAATATCGATAATATCTGGCTATCGGTAAATCGTGATTTTTTCATAAAAAACTCCTTCGTTTAGTTGACGAGAATTTTCTACTTAAAACGCCTATTATTTTTCGGGGGGATTACAAATGACAGATGCGCAGTAAAGTCTAAATTAATTACCTTACAACTTATTCTATAAAAACAACAACTTAAATAATTCTGCAGTTACTCATTTAATCCAAATTGTTAAATTGTTGTATTGATCTATGAGTCATTTGCTATAGTGGTATTTTTTGTAACTTACTGAATGAATGATGGCAATTTTTAGTTACACTGCATACACCCATAATGGCGAAATCAAAAAAGGCTTGGTTGAAGCTCAGTCCATTAATGGCGCTAAAGAGTTACTTCGCAAGCAGGGAGTATTTGTCAACCATATCGTCAAAAAGAAAGAATCGCGTAATAGTATTCTAAATAAAAAAAATGTCTCGTCGGACGATGTTATCTTGTTTTGTCATGAATTTGCTGCATTACTCAAAGCCGGTATATCCATAACCGAGACTTTATCAATTCTTTCAAATGATGGTGAGCTGGCCGGGTTCTCTAAAATTTTGTCAGATATTTTAAAAAAAATAACCGAAGGACAAGCACCCTCTGAAGCTTTTGCTCATTACAGCAATATTTTTGATGCACTCTTTATTTCGGCTTTGAAAACGGGTGAGCGCACAGGTAACTTATCTGCATCACTAAAAAGTTATGTGGTTTATCTAAAACGAAATATACAATTTGAAAAGAAAGTGAAACAAGCGATAGCCTATCCTGCTTTTCTGGTTCTCGCACTTTTCGCTGTTGTAGGAATACTGTTTGTATTTGTTATGCCTAAATTCGTTAGCATGTATTCGGGAATGGGAACAGAGTTGCCATATGCGACAACAATTATGATTAAACTTGTTGATAACATTGACTTAATTACTCTAGTTGTTGCCGTTTTAATTGGCAGCTTGGTTTTTAGCTACAAAGCCCTGTCCAGTTCACCGAGTCAGAAACTTGTATTAGATAAGTATAAAACTAAAATCCCAGTTATTGGAAAAGTCATTGTTGATTTTTCCGTTATTCAAATTACGAGCACAATGTCATCTCTTCTTAAAAGTGGTTTACCTTTGGTTGCTTCATTAGAAATGACAGTATCGACACTGAAGAATACTTACTTAGCCGATAAACTTGAAAAAGCGATGCAAGCTGTCGTTGCAGGTAGAAGTCTGTCTGAATCTTTGCTCCAGTCCAGGTTATTCCCAGCTAAAGTATCAAAAATGATTGAAGCAGGGGAGTCTTCAGGGATGTTGGATACATTACTAAGGGATGTATCTGAGTTTTATGAAGAAAACATGGATCATAAAATGGCACAAATTATGTCGTTGATTGAACCTATTGTAATGTTGTTTATTGGGGTCATTGTTGGGGGTATTATCATTGTAATGTATCTTCCTATATTCAGTATGGCGGATGTTATTCGATGAGTAATCCATTTAGTCAGCGTCGTTTGGGTGAAATTCTCACAAGTAATAAATATATTATTGAAAGTGATATTGTTTCAGCACTTGAGAAAAATAATTTACGTCTTGGTGAAGCATTAATCAAGGCCGGAAAAATTACTGATAAGCAATTAGCTGAAGCACTTGCGGAACAGTTTCACTATCAATATGTAGATTTGGAATCCAAAGAAATTAATGAAGATCTTTTTGAAATATTAGCTGCTAATATTGCGAACAAATATCAAGTTGTACCATTGGGGTACATCGATAATGTATTAAGTATTGCCATGCATGATCCTTTTGATCTTATTCTCATTGATAAATTGGAAAATATAACAAAAAAACAAATAATTGTCTTTTTAAGTGCTAAAAGTGACATTCTTTCGGTATTGCAGCAATCAAGTGCGCGCAGTGAGATACTGCAAAATATATCAGAAGATTTTAAACCGGTTATTATTAAAGAAGATGAGTCAGGTGCAGAGCATGAAGTTGATCTTGTCGAAAATGAATCGGATGCGCCCGTTATTAAACTGGTGTATTCAATTATTAGTGCCGCATTACAAAAACGAGCAAGTGATATACACATTGAAGTTTATGCTGAGGGCATAAAAATTAAGTATCGAATAGATGGTGTGTTATATCCCGCAACTGAAACATTAGATAAGCAATACCATAGTGCATTAATTTCACGTTTAAAGGTAATGTCAGAGCTTGATATTGCCGAAAAACGTATTCCACAGGATGGGAAATTTAAATTACGGTTAGAATCACGGCAAATAGATTTTCGTGTCTCCATCTTACCCAGTGTGTTTGGTGAAAATGTTGTTGTAAGAATTTTAGATAAAAATACAATTAGCAGTGAATTTGGGACATTAAGTATCAAAAGCCTCGGGCTTTCTGATAAGGCAACTAAAACATTACAAAAAGCGATAAATGAACCTTATGGTATGGTTCTTATTACTGGGCCTACGGGGAGTGGTAAAACAACAACTTTATATGCGTCGCTATCCGAGTTAAATACAGGGTATGAAAAAATTATCACAATTGAAGATCCTGTTGAATATGAACTTGAAGGCATTGTACAAATTCCTGTTAATGAAAAAAAGCAACTTACTTTCTCAAAAGGTTTACGTTCAATTTTACGTCATGATCCTGATAAAATAATGGTGGGTGAAATACGTGATACGGAAACGGCTCAAATTGCAGTGCAGTCAGCTTTAACCGGTCACCTCGTATTCACAACGGTTCATGCTAACAATGCTTTTGATGTAATAGGCCGATTCTCACATATGGGTGTCAATTTAAATAATTTTATTACCGCGTTAAATTGTATTGTTGCACAAAGATTAGTTAGGAAATTATGTGACCATTGTAAAGAAGCTATAGAGCTACCTGTTGAAGAGTTTGAAACGCCAGGGATCAGCATTAACGAATCGACTCAACATCAATGCTATTCAGCTAAAGGTTGTGAGCGCTGTGACAACACCGGGTATCGTGGTCGAATTGCTGTGATGGAAATATTGAATTTAACGCCCACATTGCGTGGACTTATTGTTAACAATGCACCAACAAATGAATTGTATAAAATAGCTGTAGCTGAAGGCATGGAAACATTACGTGAATCTGCAGAACGGGTCGCTCATCAGGGACTGACAACACTCGATGAAATTAATCGTGTGACCTTTGTAGAATAAGAAGCGTAAATATGTTTAATATCACTAATAAACAATGTATTAGTCTTGCTGTCAATAAAAATAGTCTCACCCTTGTTGCCAAATTAAATTCTAATAAGGGCTTTATTAAGTATAAAGAATTTAAAAGCTCTATTCTTGAGTTGATTAAAAATGATGGTGGTGATGTCTGGGAGTGGGTTGAACAAAGCATAAAATCTATTAAAGGTTACATGGGTATCCCCATACAAATTGCATTAGCTGATCCGGACGTACATTTTCATATATTTAGTTTAGATGTTCTTCAAAAAAAGGATTTAGATAAATTTTTATTATGGAAATTCTGTGATTTATATCATCTGAGCGAACCTGAATATACATTGACGAGTACGTATCTGGGAATGAAAGAGGGGAAGCATTCTATCCTTGGTATGGTTGTGCAATTAAGTATTGTTGAACTATTTTGCAAGCAATTTGAAAACAAAGGTCTCCCACTATCTGTTATTGATGCGTCAGCTATGTACCGCTTTAATGTCATCGCACCTCATGTTAATGCTGGATGTGGAACATCTATTCATTTTGATGCAGATTATTGTTCAATAATAAACTGGTGTGATGGTGCTGTGTTTAACGATATTCGCTCTAAGTGGTTTACTGACAAGCCTGTTGAAAAAACAGATTGGGCAAGCGTGCATGCTGAATTTGAACGGATGTCCCGTGTTTTTCAGATAAACAGCAGTGAAAAATTAAATCAGGTATATTTATCAGGCATAATTCCCGATGGTTATGAAGCCTGGTTGAATGATAATACGGCTTTTTCCATCGTTAACCTAATGAAAAAAAATCTTCTTGATAGAGAAATTGAGAGTAATAGTCATTTCACTGGTTATTGTGCGGCAGAGAAAAGATGAAGCTCACCACAAATTTTACAAACCCTTACGGAAAAATGGCTCCACTCATGGGGATGTTGCTAATCGGGCTGTCTTGCTTCTTAATTTACATCTCAGTGGTAAAATTAGTTCAGGTTGAATTTTATAAAAAACAGTTTGCCAAGATTGAGGGAGACACAAAAAAATACAAACAGCATATTGCTAAACTAAATATGAGGCAAATTCATAAACCGACGAAAGTTGAGTTAAATACTTTGACTGCTCAAATTAAAAAACATGCGGAGCTCGTTGGGGAATTACGTTCTTCGATTTTGCCATTAATGAACAAGCTAGAAGGTTTGTTACCAAAAACAGTATATTTAACGGTACTCGAGTATGATATTCAATCACAGCGAATAAAGATTGTGGCTATATCTGATGATATATCAGGTATGTCAGACTTTCTTACTCAACTAGAGCAAGATAATGCGTACTCAAGCGTATTAATGAAACGCCAGGCAACGGTACAGTTCAATGATGTTGATAAGATTGAATTTGAACTTTCAATAAAAGAGAATCAATCCACATGAAGGAAAAGATACTTAAAATTGATGTGAATTATACGTTGCGCCAACCTTTAGTTTTATATGGGATTGTATCTCTGGTCGTCTCCTTCATTATTTTTGGTGGAAGCTTGCTTATTTGGAATCCGGTTAATATTGAATATGTCCAAAATAACACACTTAAATTAAAGGAAAAAAATAAATATATTGCATTGCTGAATTTAAATAAGTTGGCAATAACGTACGAAAAAGCAAAGAAAAATTCTGAAATTTTAACCAGTAAATTATTGCCGGGGATGACGCAATCAAAAATTATAACAAATTTAGCTAAAATTACATCGAGTAATCATTTGTCTGTAAAGAAAGAATCATACAACGAAGTGAAATTGAAACGACATGTGTTGTTAAGACATGATGTTGTTATAACTGGGCGTTATAACGACATAAAGAAAATGATTTATGATATTCAAAATCTACCCTATCTTGCATATGTCAAGAGTGCGAAGTTTGAAAAAAAGACAAAAGAAGATAATGTACAAGCAAGATTGGTGGTAATCAGTTTTTTAAGGTTTACTAACCATGGGGGGTAATCAAAATAGAATTGCATTAGTTATTATTGCGTTATTACTTGGTGGAAATGTTGTAAAGTGGATTGTATCTGATGATAATGAGCCTGTTATTTCGGAACGACCTTTTGGTAATCTACTTGTTGAACCAGGTAATATGATTGATGTTGAAAAAATCATTAAGCCTGAAGGACGTTATATAATCCCTATTCGTGATATTTTTAAACCAGCAAGTATTAAAGTTATTGAGCCGATTAAACCTGTGCAATTAAAGCATATCACTAAAAAAATTGCTCCGACCGCACTACAATTAATGAAGTCACAAATAAAAATCAAGATTAATAAATTCAAATTAGTGGGTATCGCAAGACGAAATGCAGTTTTAAAAGCGTTTTTGCTATTTGATGATCAGGACTTAACCGTTATAATCGGCGATCATGTATTCGATGAATTTGAAATATTAGAGATCACTGACAAGCAAGTTAAAATAAGACATATAAAAACAAAAATAGAAAGAACAGTGGTTATTGGGAAGTGATTTGTTAACTGGATTAATAAAAATGAAGTTATTGTTTATCTGTATATTATCATTAATGCTTATTAATTGTTCATCTACAATAGTTAAAGATGCTGAATTATATGCAGCAAAAGATGAATGGCTCCAGTCTGTTCTTGCGTATCGTAAAGCCTTAATTAAAGATCCTGGTGATATTGAGCTTCGTTCTCGATTAAAACAAACTGAATTAAAAGCTGCTGATTTCTATTATCAGCAGGGTTTGAAAATGCTGGAGCAAAATAATATTGATGCAGCCATTGTTCAATATCAACGTGGTCTAATTGCAAAGTCTGATCATAGTAAATTAGCACAGGCAATGAAAGATTTACTTATCCGTAAAGAAGCAAATCGGATATATCAGGAGGGTGTATTAAGTCGTGAGGCAGGGCGGCATGAAGATGCAAAAAAACTTTTCACTCAAGTATTGAAAATATACCCGGATCATGAACAAGCAGCACTTGAATTGCAGACGTATAAGTTAAAGTCTGAGGAAAAGCATGAAAATGATTTTGCTTTAACTTCTTCAGATTCTGTTACTTTAAATTTTAAAAAAGCAGATATTCGTTCTACCTTTAAATTTCTTGCTAAATCATTTGGCTTAACGGTTATTTTTGATGATGAGGTAAAAGATGTTTCAGTCACCTTATTTGCTAAAGACGTGACTTTTAAGCAAGCATTAAATTTACTACTCGTTACAACTAAAACGTTTTATAAAAAGCTTGGGAAAAATACTATTTTACTGGCGCCTGACACAAAAGAAAAACGGGGTCAGTATGAAGATTATATTATACGTACCTTTTCGCTTCGAAATACTAAAGCTAAAAAAATGTCTTCAATACTTAAAAGTATGTTATCAATTAAAAAACTCATCATCAATGAAAAACAAAATACGATCATGGTACGAAGTACGGCAGATGTACTCGAACTGGTTGATAAAGTTATTGCGGTAAATGACAGGAAGCCAGCAGAATTAATTCTTGATGTTGAAATTTTAGAAGTCAATCGTACCAAGACAGAGCAGCTTGGTCTGGATTTTGGTTCCTCGCTCAGCATTGCTTATAAATCTTTTTCAGGGTCATTCTCTCGTGCATTAAGTTTGGGAACCGTCACCTTGCCAGGGATCACTTTTTCGTACTTAAAACAAGATATTGATGCAAAAATATTAGCAAATCCTAAAATACGTGTTATTGATGATAAACCTGCATTAATACATATAGGAGATCGCGTGCCATTGCGTTCATCTACCATACAAGACGTAACAGGACAAATAAGAACAACCTACAAATACACCGACATTGGTATTAAAATGACGGTTGAAGCCGATATTCATTTGGACAATTCGGTTACTGTAAAAATGAATCTGGAAGTGAGTTCATTAGGACAAAATTTGGGTACAGCAAGTGAACCTGCCTTTAGTCTTGGAACCCGAAATGCCACTACCTATATGTTGTTACGTGATGGTGAAACAGCAATTTTAGGTGGTTTGATTCGAGACGAAGATAGAAAATTAACCTCAAAAGTGCCTGGCTTAGGAGATATTCCTGTTATAGGAAGGCTCTTTAGTACGGACGACACCCAATCGGTAAGAACTGACGTACTGTTAACTATTACACCTCGAATCGTTCGGGGGTGGGATCAGCCATCAAAAATTTTACGTAACATTTATTCAGGGACAGAAAAAACATATACGAATAAACCTATTTTTTCTAATTTTAATAATCAGCTAAGTCGCAATGATGTTCAGATTGCAAAGAATAATACAAAGAAACACCCTGTAGAAAAAGTACAAACCAGCAATAAAGATATTATTAGTTTACGATTCAAAAAATCGGCTTATACTGTTTTATCGGGTGGAGAAGTTGAGATTCAAATATATGGTGAAAATCTTAAAAGTATAGAGTCTCTTCCATTTGAAATTTTATATAATCCAAGTTTAATCAGTTTAAAAGATTCTAATGACAGGCCAGTTAAAAATAATGATACCCCCGGCATTTTTAGAGTGCCATTAGAAAAGATAAATGTAAAAAGTAATAATCTAGTTGAAATATATAAATTAAAAATGCATGGCTTAAAACCAGGTATATCCTATCTGGTTTTTCGTGCGTATGAATATCAACGTGAAAATGGTGATGAAGTCAAAACTCAAGTACAAACAACCCGAGTTATCGTTCGTTAAAAAGCATTTTGGTTTTACGCTTGTTGAATTATTGATGACTGTGTTGATATTATCAATACTGTCTTCGGCAGCGCTCCCATATGCAGAAATGACTATACGGCGTTCTCATGAAAATGAATTAAGAGCAGCACTGCGAGAAGTCAGGACGGCAATTGATAATTTTCATGATGATTGGAAAAATGGCAAGATATCTTTAACCAGCTCATCTGCAAGCCAATATGGGTATCCTGTTACGCTAGACGTATTAATAGAAGGTGTTACCCACAGTGATGCAGCTAGCATAAATTATAAGTATTTACGTCGCATTCCTAAGGATCCATTTGCAGAAAAAAATATTGATTTAAACGAGCAATGGCAATACAGAAGTTATCAGGATGCAATTGATAGTTCTATCTGGGGACAGCAAGACGTTTATGATTTACGTACAAAAAGCGAAAAACAGGCAATCGATGGAACATATTACAAAGATTGGTAATAAAGGAGACCGACTTGAATTTTTAGGTACTCATTTAAAAACTTCGAATCCAACTCCTTTTTTATCTCGGCCTACTTTAACCAGAAAGGCTGGATTCACACTCATTGAGATATTGATTGTGTTATTGCTCATCTCTATTTTGGCGAGTATTGTTACTCCATCGGTCACAAAATCAATTGCTCGAGCAAAAGATGCAACCTTAAAACAGGATTTATTCATTATGCGCAAAGCAATCGATGAATATTATGCTGATATGGGTGGATATCCACCTAGTTTAGAAGTGCTTGTTGAGAAACGATATATTCGTAGTATCCCAAAAGATCCAATTACCGAGTCAAAAACATCATGGGAATTCGTTACATCAGATAATGGAATTATTGATATAAAAAGTGGTGCAAAAGGGAAAGATCGGAATGATGTGAGTTACGGGGAATTTTAAGATTTATATGAAGGAGTTTTGAATGGTTATTACAAATAAAAGAAAAGAAGGTTTCACCTTAATGGAACTTTTAATCGTATTGGTTATTGTTGGGCTACTGGCAGCATTAGTTGGTCCTGCATTGTATAAGCGCATTAAACCGGCAAAACAATCTGCAGCACGTGCACAAATGACAAACTATTCAACAGCGCTGGATAGTTTTTTTGTAGATGTAGGGCGGTATCCCACAACCGCCGATGGCCTTGCTGCGCTGCGTGAAAACAGCAACTCAATTGCAAAATGGGATGGCCCATATATTCAAAAAGATGTTGCCAAAGATCCCTGGGGATATCCCTTTCATTACCGTTCACCTACCGATAAAGGTCCGTATGAAATTTTTACCTATGGTGCAGATGGTAAAGAAGGCGGCAAAGATGAGAATAAGGATATTTACAATTGGCAGAGCGAGTAGATAAAATTAAAATAGTCAGGTTCAAATTTTTTAAATCTCCATTTAAAAATTCGAATTTTTCTCCTTTACAGCCTTTAACGGTCGCTCCTCTGATGCAACAAGGCTTTACCTATATGATGCTGCTAGCTGTAGTTGCAGTTTTAGGTATTACGTCAGGTGTTGCTGTTCAATATCAATCTAAAATTAGCCACAGAGAAAAAGAAAAAGAATTACTGTTTCGAGGCCAAGCTATTATGAAAGCCATTCAAAGTTATTACGTAGCGGGTAAAACCGTCAAACTATATCCACCATCATTGGATGCTTTACTACACGATAATCGTTTTGCTTCAAAAAAGCATATAAGAAAATTATATATCGACCCGTTTACTTTAAAGGCCGACTGGGTCGTAATAAAAAATCAATACGGTGCCGGTATACTTGGTGTGCATAGTCGAAGTAACAAACACCCTCTAAAACAAGCAAACTTTCCGGTAGGTCTTGAGTCATTTGAGCTTGCCTCAAGTTATTCAGATTGGCATTTTGTATATCAATTAACACCAAAAGTTCCATTAATAAACAAAAACGGGGTCACAAAATAGAATAATTTTTGTGAAATATTTACATTTTCTGTTGTAGGTAAAATTAGAAATCTACTCTAACTTATTGAAGCGTAGCTAGAAATTCAAATATTGTTTAAAGAGTAACCGCTTTCCCCTGTTTGATCATTCTTGTTGATAAGAGCATAATTTTGCCCCAAGAGGGTATAAATTTGGGGATGTTGGTTTTACGCTCTTCCAACAAAATAAAAATGAACAATATAAAAATTAATAACCTGAAAGGTTGTTGTAGAATTGCTGCGTTTGCTATTTTTTGGCTGAACTTGATTTTATCGTCAGCATTTGCAGGTGATATAGATGGCTTATCTCATGATAATGCACAGCAATTACTTCAAGAAAAGATAGTTGAAGGCTTAGCTTCTGGCGTAGACGTAAAATCGCTCCTTGCTGATTATGTAAAACAATACAGTAACAGTGCTAAGGTTGCCCCTAATCCTCGTAGTGAAATTGCAGCAGGGTTTCAACATCAACTACAATCTTTACATTCCACTATAAAAACTATTATTGGGCAGGGTGGTATTAATAGTTCCAACTACCTCAGTCTCATTAATATTTATACTACTTTTGAAGCCGCTAACTTATTAATAAACGAAAAGCTTAATCTTGTTCAGTCGACATTGAGTGAGCTTGATGTGTCATCAGAATTTGAACAGAGGCGGTCTGATGCACACTCAAAGTACATAAATCAGTTTAATAAAATAGATAATCAACTTCAGTCGATTATTGAATCATTAAGTTCAGTGAATGATGTTAATACATTGCTCTCGGATACCAGCTTTACAAGAAAGGCAAATCGTTCACTCACTAAAGTATTACATTATTTGCAATCCATAAAACAAACCATTACGCATAAAATTTTAGGCGTAAATACGTTGCCGTATGGGCATGCATATATTGCAGCAGCCAACCCAATTATGACGCCCGTTACTAGGCCCGCTTATCAACAAATTAATCCAGTTGATAATAGCAGTGATTTAGCGGCTAGTTTAACTGCACCACTATCTGATGAAATTTTAGCGAAAGCCACAGCCTTGAATAATGACTATATCGCCATTTACAATTTTGTACGTTCACAAATAAAAACTGAATGGTATGCAGGTAGCATGAAAGGAGCCGTTGGCACACTGCGACAAATGAGTGGTAATGATGTCGATCAAGCCAGTTTACTTGTTGCCTTGTTTAGAGCCAGTGGTCTTCCTGCCCGTTTTGTTCAGGGTGTTGTTGAGCTACCTATCGAAGATGTTATGAATAGCCTGGCTTTAACCAACTCAGCACAAGCAGTGGTAGCATTAACAAAGTCGGGTGTTAAGTTTACACCTCAAATCCGTGGTGGACAGGTTGGTGCTGTTTATGTAGAACAAATCTGGGTAGAAGCAAAAATGCCATATAATAATTACCGTGGTGCAGTCATCGACAAAACCGGTGCATCGTGGTTACCTTTAATGCCAGGTATTAAAACGTATAAAAATACGCCAGCAACCAATATTTTAAAAGTAATGGGGGTAAGTACTGCAACTGAGGTTGCCAATTATTTGTCAAAACCGCAACAGGCAGATTTATTAACGCTACTTAAACAAAAGGTAAACAGTTATTTGGCTACGCAGGGTCAGGTTGACGCTTATCAGGCACAACTCGGTAATAGTAAAATACAAGTTGATAATTTAGGCCTTATCCCTCATACCTTACCTGTTAAGGTAATAGCTGTTACGGGTGAATATACTCAAATCCCAGATACACTGTTACATAAAATTCGTTTTGTCGCGCGCGATGGGGACAAAGGTAGTGCTAATATCATTCTTGATTACACGGTGCCTGTACTGCAACTTGCTAGCGAGCGGGTCACGCTTTCATATATCCCTGCAACGGTTGAAGATCAAAAAATTATTAACTTTTATGGTGGTATTAGTGGTGTACCGGCCTATTTAGTTAAACTTCGACCGCAAATAAAGATTAATGGCCGTCAAAAATCCGTTGCGTTAAAGGGTATCTCAATGGGAACTAACCACTTGTTTGAAATTATATTGCAAGGCCCAAGTGGTTCAAAAACACTGACACAAAGTGTTATCGCGGGTGGTTACCATGCCATTGCAGTGAATGCACAACGCTATGCAGGCAATATTAAAAAAGACGATCCTGCCGACACCGAATACCAAGGTGCAAAAATACTCAGCCAAATGGCGTATACCTATGCATCACGTTGGGATAAAGCCGAAATAGAATTAGCCGGTTTGCATAATGTTACCATTATCCGGCCTTTACCCAGTATCAATGTTACTAGCAATGCCTATAAAGTGGATTTAGTGTTAGGCCAACCACATCAACTTCAATTCCAGGGCGTAACATTAGACGCGGCATTTCGTATTGCTGAGCCTGTTGCCCGCAGTGGTGATAAAACAACCGAATCCAACTGGATGCAAATGTCTGCATTGCAAGGTTCATTGTTAGAGTCAAGCTTATTTGAGGAACTGTTTTTAGTTCAAAGTATATCAGCAGATAAAGGTTTGCAACTTGCCGCTGAACAAGGTGTTGCTATTGCCACCATAGACAGCAGTAATATAACAACAGTATTACCTGGTTTGTCCCATACGGTGAATGTTCTCGATGCTGTAAAAAACTGGGTACGTTTGGGTATGACAGTTCAAATACCTGTCACCCCGATTACATTTAATGATTGGAGTGGGGCTGTCTGGCGGGTAGAAGATCCAGGCACAAAAGAAGCGGGTTATTTTATCAGTGGTGGTTTGGCCGGTGGTGCAACGTCAATCTACCCAAAAGGTTGGGTTTTAGACTGGTTACGTTGGGCTTTGACGAATCCAAATGCGGGTTTGGCAACGAGTAATGATGCCGCAATGATTTCTGAAATTTTTGGGGCGGATAATCAACTTGGTAAAGTGGGTGATCCACTTGCACAAAAATTATCTGTACTGGTTCGAAATCCAGCGGGGCTGCCTGTTACGGGTGCTTCGGTCACTTTTTATGTTGCCAATGGTGGCGGCACGTTTAATGGTGCACCATCTATAACGGTAAAAAGTAATAGTGCAGGGCGAGCTTCTGTTACCTATACATTGGGGCAAAGTACGGATGTCAACCCGGTTTATTTTAAAGAAAACTCATCCGATCAATATGTGTCAAAAGCAGGCTGGAATATAATTGATGTGACAGTTAAAACAAAAGGGAACGGAAGCCTTGCTGTTCGACAACCTTTTTCTGCTATAGGCTTTCCAAAAACCGTTGTTAGTTATAAGCGTACAGACTCATCTTTACGTGCATTTACTAATATTACTCCTGGTACTTGGGTGGATCGAATGTTTATTGATCCAGTCGATGAGTTTGGTAATATAGTTTCAAATCATGTCGTAAATTTTAATATTACAACGGGAAGTAGTCGCTGTGGTGTAGCGGCTAAACCTAGTCGTTTATTTATATTTAGTGGCGGGGGGGGGTGCCCAAGGATTCCAACCATTGATGATACAAGCTGTGGTGCCGCATCGCAACGTTATAAAAGTATAGCATCATATGGTTCAACAGCAGCCGTTATTGTTAGTGATGCTTTAGATACAACGAGTAAAGTGACTGTTTCAGGTGGGGGGACGCCTGTAGAATTTACATACACAACTTCGGGCTCTTGCGGGCAAGCAGAATCATTGGTTTACGTATCCACATACTTGGGAGGTGAAAACGGTCAAAATATTCAGGCTGCTGGATTAGGCAAGAAATTTAAAAAACCCGTAGATGTCTCCATATTCCTGAAAAAACCATATGTTAAGAGCATTTCTGGTGGACAAATCTACTGGGAGTCAAAATCGGTACTGCAAAGACTTGATGCCAATGTTTCATTTTCTGTACCAAATGGCAATGGCAATACTACTGGAACGATTAGCAATGGTGGGGGGCGTTACAGTACGTATTTTATAGCAGGTCCACAAGCTCGTAATAATTCAATTAAGGTGAGTATTTCTAATATTAATGCACCTAAAATCGTAAAATTATACGAAGATGCTTTAAAAACGGTATCATCTGCAAGCGAAGCAAGTACTGCTTCAGCAGAATTAAAACGTATTAAACGTTGGTTAAATGGCCCGAATATAAAATACATATCTTCCGTCTATTCTCTCGATCCGGTGTTTAATGGTGTTACCCTGCTCAATACTCCTAAAGATGTAGACCCCACCAAGCTACGTTTAAATGACGCTAACCTGACTGAATATGCAGCACAATTAAATTACACAGTTAATCCATCTCAATACCCTGCATATAATATTTTTGTCGAAATATATAAAAATAATACACTTGCCTACAGATATGAAGGTAAAGGAAAAAAAGGAGCGGGCTATGTTGATTTACCGCGTGGTACGCGATTTAACAGGAATGAAAAGAATGAAGTTCAAATAGTTGTTAATAAAGGCTCGCTAGCCGAAGTAATATCTGCAAGGTTTCCGTTACAGTTTGAAAAACGCTTGTTTAAACATGTCGATCCTTATATCAAAGTGTCAACCGATGTTGATACCCTTAATGATAAGGTCTGCCAAATTGGTAAAGCATTTGAGTTTATAACAACAGAAGAGGCCAAAATTACACTGGAATTTACAGATTCCGATACGGGTAGCGTCACTAAATTAATTGACAATATCACCTACCCGGCAGGAAAGCATAGTTACCTGATTACACCGGGTGAAATATCGCGTGGTTTTAGTACATTCAAAATAACGGGCATAGCCACTGTGGGTCTTTATAAAGAGTCGAAAAATGGCTGGGCTAAAGCACTTTATAAAATGCGTGACAACCTGCCCGTTGGTCACACCATTGTTAAAGGGGTGGATGTTTTCAATGGCAGTGTTTCAACCAGTAGTATCGATTTAAGCGTACCCGGTCGAGGTTCGGCATTAGAATTGCGCCGTACTTATGGTAGTGGTGGTAGCAACAGCATTGGTGTAATGGGAGCCGGTTGGTCGCATAACTACGATTCTAAAATTATTATTACCCCTTGTGGTGAAGTGATTGTGTCGGGCGGGCAAGGTGGCGGTATGCGTTTTATTGAAGATGCTAACGGGGTGTTAAAACCATTAAAAGGCTACCATGGTACTTTAACGCCTAATATCACTGATAACAGTTTTGACTTTTACTCTAAAGATGGTACGCATTACCACTATAAGCACTTGCTGACGGGGAAAAGTGAATGGAATTTGATGTATATTGAAGACACCAATGGCAATGTCACCAAAATGTCATATGACACAACGTATGCGTCTTCTTTAACCAATATTCAATTTGCCCGACTCACTTCGGTTGAAGACCCGGCAGGTCGTGTTTTTAAATTCACCTGGGCAGACAAAACATTTACCATTGAAGGCACAACAACCATATTACCTACCATTTATCCTGTGATTACCCAAATAGAGGGGCCGGATAAACAAATTGTTAAATATACCTACGATAAAACTGCAAACTTGATAAAGGTTGAGCGTATTACGCTGACATCAAACCCCACAAATCCGATTGTTGTGCATAAGTTAGAAAGCTACACTTATAACAACTCGGCTAATGTTTTACCCGAACAGCGCAGCAAATTATTAAGCTATACCAACCCGAATGGAGCGACCACCACCTATACCTACAAAGATGGTAGCTATGCGGTACAGGATGGTACCTTTGTTTTAACACTACCATATTCAAGTATTGCCACAGTCACAGAACCTGAAGGCGGCATAACTACTTTTAATTATCAAAAATTACCCACGCGCACTACATCGGTTACCAATACGCGCAACTTTACCACTAAGTACACCATGAACAAGTACGGCAACGTACTTAGCAATACAAATCCATTGGGTAAAGTCACCACCATGGTTTGGTCGGCAACCGATGTGCTTATGGACAGCCTGACCGATGCCAACGGGGTTAAAACCAATTACACTTACGACACCAATGGCAACAAGCTCACCGAAAAAATCAATACCGGTTTATTTAGCAGTTATACCAGTAGCTACACTTATGCCAACATTCCCGCAAAACCGTGGATTAAAAACCGTGTTGCCAGTAAAACCGACCGTAATGGTAATACCACCCTTTATGGTTACGATGCGAATGGTAATTTAATTAAGATTACCGATGCCGAAGGTAATGTTACCACTTACACCTATGCAGCCAATGGCGACCGCGTTGGTATAATCGATGCTCGCAACAACCCAACCAGCTATTCGTATAATCTCTATGGTAATTTAGAAGCCACCACCGACGCACTCGGTAATATCATCAGAACCGACTGGAATAGTCGTAGTTTACCAACACAAAGCACCGATGCACGTAATGCACAAACCCTGTTTGCCTACGACGAACTCAACCGCCTTACTACCAAAACGGACACCTACTTAAATACCAAAACATACAACTACGATGCCGTCGGCAATAAACTCAGCCAAACCGATGAAGAAGGTCGCGTAACAAAATGGACTTACGACCTACAAAACCGGGTTAAAACCGTCACCGATCCATTGCTTAATGTAATGAGTTACAACTACAACGGCGAAAACAACAAAACCCGTCAAACCGATTGGCGCGGTAACGATACAACCTATGATTACGACAGTGATAATCGCTTAATCACCGCCACCCAACTAACCGGCAAAATAACCCGTTATACCTATGACCCTGTTGACAACTTACTGACTGAGCAAGATGCAGAAGGGCGGGTAACAAGTTATAGCTACGATGCCTTAAACCGCCGTAAAACGGTCACCGATGCACTTCTTAAAACAGCCACGGTCGAATATGATGGTATGAATAAAACCAAAACTATCGACAAACTAGGCCGTTCAACCACTTATACCTACGATAAACTCAACCGCTTAACAATTGTGGCCCAACCACTCGGGCGTATTACTCAAACAGCGTATGACGAAAACAGCAATAAGATAAGCCAAACTGATGCCAATGGTAATATTACCCAAATACAATACGATGTACTCAACCGTGCATCAAAACAGATTGATGCCGAAGCCAATGTGGCCACTAATTTCTACGATGAAAACGGTAATCTTACCCTTGCGGTTAACGAACGCCTGTTTGAAACCAAGCATGCATACGACAGGCTCAATCGTCGTATTAGCACACAAGACCTTGGTGGTTTTATAACCAAATTCACCTACGATAAAGTGGGTAATCAAACTAGCCGAACCCTGCCGAACAGCGATGTGGTTACCACGGTTTATGACAAGCTGAATCGTGTCGTTAACACGACCGACACGCTAGGTGCTATCAACGCCTATACATACGATGCCAACGGTAATGTTTTAACCCAAACCGATGCCAATGGTAATGTTACAACGCATACTTACGATATTTATAACCGCCGTGTGCAGTCCGACCTGCCGGAGGCCCGTAGCATAAAAACTAGCTACGATTTGGTCGATAACAAACTCACCCAAACCGATGCCAATAATAATGT
>VAPK010781700.1_pt1 | contig 21067 bp, 21 predicted proteins | sample 3395031 | NCBI WGS metagenome assembly VAPK01 (sample SAMN08290443, study PRJNA428436) | hydrothermal vent metagenome | isolation source: Deep-sea hydrothermal vent chimney 1 | place: Pacific Ocean: Juan De Fuca Ridge
CCTAAATCTAAGCTTTACTGTTGATGGATATTTTATTGGTATTGATGATAGAGTTGTTTATACAGGTTCATTTAAACCAAGTAACGATGGTTCTCCTGCTGATAATTTATTAAAACAATTGTTAGCACAGGCTAATGCAGGTTCTGCAGCATTTTTCGCAAATGCTATTGATACAGAATCTTATGGTGTAGATGTTGTAATTACACATAAAGCAAACTTTAGCAATAGTAATTTAAGAACTGATTTCTCAGCTACATTTGGAAAAACCAACCAGGTTGGGGATATTCATGCTTCTAAAATTTTAGAAGATGCAGGATTGGTTGATACTTATTTTGACGAGGCTAGTAGAATATATTTAGAAGAAGCTGTGCCTAGAACTAAAATGAATTTAACATTTAACTATAATATCAAGAAGTTTAATGTTATGTTTAGAAATGTTTATTTTGGAGAAGTAACCGAAGCAACTAACAATGTTGCCAATCAACAAACTTTTGGAAGTAAAATAGTAACAGACCTATCACTTAGCTATTTAGCAACTGATGCATTACGCTTTACTATTGGGTCAAGTAATCTATTTGATGTTTATCCAGATGAAGCTATTGAAGCAAATAGAAGTGGTGGTCGTTTTAACTATTCAAGACGTTCTCAACAATTTGGTGCTAATGGTAGATTTATGTTTGCTAGGCTTACTTTTACCCTTAATTAATAATTTTAACTAACCTACCTATATAAAAGGCTCCAATTAATTGGAGCCTTTTTTTATGATAATGACCAAAATAATTTTTTATTTGGTTTTATTTAATATTTTTGTAAAAATTAGGATGATTTCTCTCCAAAAGAAGGAATTTTGTTTTTATAAATTCTCCAATTATAACAAAATCTTCAAATCAAATATATTTATAATTGGGATTAAATTCATTTTTCTATGTTATTAAAAGATCAAAGTTCAGCAAATGCTATTGCATTAGAAAACAAATATGGGGCACATAATTACCATCCGCTTCCTGTAGTTTTAAATAAAGGAGAAGGTGTTTTTGTTTGGGATGTTGACGGAAAAAAATATTATGACTTTCTTTCTGCTTACTCTGCTGTTAACCAAGGTCATTGCCATCCAACAATTATCAATGCCTTAAAAAATCAAGCTGAAAACTTAACTTTAACTTCACGAGCTTTTTACAATGATAAACTAGGTGAATACGAAAAATTTATTACCGATTATTTTGGTTTTGAAAAAGTGCTACCGATGAATACAGGTGCTGAAGCTGTTGAAACTGCTATCAAATTATGCCGTAAATACGCTTATGAAAAAAAAAACATTCCAGAAGAAAAAGCAAATATAATTGTTTGTGAAAATAATTTTCATGGAAGAACAACAACGATTATATCATTTTCAAATGATGAAGATGCACGTAAAAACTTTGGCCCTTATACACCTGGTTTTATTAAAATACCATATAATGATGTTGAAGCACTAGATAAAGCTATTAAAACAACTGATAATATTGCAGGATTTCTAGTGGAACCTATTCAAGGGGAAGCAGGAGTATATGTACCAGATGAAGGTTACTTATCTAAATGTAAAACACTTTGCGAACAAAATGATGTTTTATTTATTGCAGATGAAGTACAAACTGGTATTGCAAGAACTGGTAAGTTATTGGCTGTAGACTATGAAAATGTAAGGCCAGATATTTTAATTTTAGGAAAAGCCCTATCGGGAGGTGCTTATCCGGTTTCAGCTGTTTTAGCAAATGATGAGATCATGGAAGTAATCAAACCCGGTCAGCATGGTTCGACTTTTGGAGGGAATCCATTGGCGGCAGCTGTTGCCATTGCTGCTTTGCAAGTAATTACTGATGAGAATTTAGCGGAAAATGCGGAAAAACTGGGAATTATATTCCGAAGTGAATTACAGGAATTTGCTAAAACCAATAAAATGGTAAAATTAGTAAGAGGAAAAGGTTTGTTAAATGCAGTTTTGATCAATGATACAGAAGATAGCTGTACTGCCTGGGATATTTGTATAAAATTAAGAGATAATGGTCTGCTTGCCAAACCTACCCATGGAAATATTATCCGATTTGCGCCTCCGCTTGTAATGAATGAAGAGCAGTTAATGGATTGTATTGGAATTATTAAAAAGACCATTACCGAGTTTGAAAAGTAAAAAAACTTGATTGAATTCATAAAAAAAGCCCCAAATGAGAAATCATTGGGGCTTTTTTACTTTGAACTTTTCCTTTAAACTTTTTACTTTATCCTTTAAACTTCTAAAGTTAATAACCTTCTGTTAAATGTTTTAATTTCACTTTATCTTCCAGTTTAATTTTCTTTCCTGCCAATGTGATATACCCTTCTTTTTTAAATTCTGATAACAATCTAATGGTTGATTCTGTAGCGGTTCCAATGGCATTGGCAATTTCTTCACGTGTTAAATTTACAGAGATAAATCCTTCATTATCAATTCCAAATATCTTTTCAAAAAACAACAAAGATTCTGCTAATCTTTCTCTCACATTCTTTTGAGCCATATTCGCAATGGATGTATTTGCCTCATCAAGATCCTCTGCAAGGGATTTTGTAATTTCCATAGAAAAATCAGAATTTGTTCTGAACAATTCCAATATTTCAACTTTCGGAATAAAACAAACATCCATTTCCTCCAAAGCAGTTACCGTTAAATGTGCTACTGAATTACTAATCACAGACCTATGTCCTACCAATTCGCCTTTTTTGATAAATCTCACAATTTGCTCCTTTCCATTTGGAGCCAATTTTGTTAACTTACACTTTCCATTTCTCAAACAATATACACCTTTTAATGAAGATCCTTCACTAAAGATCACCTCACCTCTCTTGATATGTAAAGTAGTTTTGTTTTTGGTTACGACGGCCATTTCTTCGGTACTGATTGAGTGTAAAGAATTTAACTCTCGTATAACACATTTTTCACATTGTGAATTCATATAATGGATTTTGTTGGCTGCAAATTTATACAAAATATGATATTTATCACTTTTTAATGTGAATAATTTGTGTGAAATTTGTCAACATATATTTTTAATCATTCTTATGTCGAAAGAAACCTGTTACCATTGTGGTGCTGAGTGTAATTCAAATACAATCTTTTTTGATAATAAACCATTTTGCTGTAATGGATGTAAAACGGTATATGAAATATTGAATCAGAATGAACTTACCTGCTATTATGATTTTGACCAGTCACCTGGCACGATTCCTGCAGAAATACAAGGGAAATATGATTATTTAGACAACGAGGAAATAGCGAACAAACTGATTGAATTTGATGATGGTAATGTATCGGTAGTAAATTTTTATATACCCAGTATCCATTGCAGTTCCTGCATTTGGGTTTTAGAAAATTTAGATAGATTAGATAAAGGGGTTCGAACCACCCTTGTGAATTTTCCTAAAAAAGAGATTCGGGTGACCCTTAAAAATAACGAGACTTCTTTAAAGAAAATTGTAGAGTTGATGACCTCCATTGGTTATGAACCATTTATAAGTCTGGATGACTCAGAAGGGAAAAGAAAAAAAATTGACCGAACTTTGATTTACCAGGTTGCCCTGGCAGGATTTACCTTTGGAAATATCATGATGTTATCATTTCCAGAATATTTTGAACTGGATGAATTCTGGTTGAACAGATACAAAGGTTTTTTCAGATATTTAATGTTTGCACTTGCAATTCCTTCAGTTGTTTATTCTGCCAGAGATTATTTAGTTTCAGCATACAAAGGGGTAAAACATGGTATTCTTAATATTGATGTACCCATTTCTTTAGGTATTTTAGTCTTATTTACCAGAAGTATTTATGAAATATTTACCAATACGGGTTCCGGATATTTTGATAGTTTAACCGGATTGATCTTTTTTCTTTTGTTAGGAAGAGTATTTCAGCAAAGAACTTATAATTTCCTTTCTTTTGAACGTGATTACAAATCCTATTTCCCGATTGCAATTACAAAAATAGACAAAGACAATTCGCATCATATTATTCCGGTACATGAAATAAAAGAAGGAGATCGCTTATTGATCCGAAATGAAGAAATCATACCGGTTGATGGAATTATGATCAATGGCAATGCTCTTTTGGATTATAGTTTCGTTACCGGAGAATCAATGCCGGTCACCAAAAAATCTGGTGATAAAGTTTTTGCAGGTGGAAAACAAACCGATGGTGCCATTGAAATCGAAGTTCTGCAAACCGTAACACAAAGTTATTTAACACAATTGTGGAGCAATGATATCTTTTCAAAAAATGATTCTGATAATATTAAAAATATTACCGATTCTATCAGTAAATATTTTACGATTGCTATTCTGATCATTGCTATATCAGCAGGTATCTATTGGTTTTTTGAAGACAAAACCAAAGCATTTCAAGTTGTTTCTGCCGTATTGATCATTGCCTGTCCGTGTGCATTGGCTCTGTCAGCTCCCTTTGCACTTGGCAATATGCTACGCATTTTTGGCAGGAACAAATTCTATCTCAAAAATACCAATGTCATTGAAAATATTGCAAAAATTGATACACTTGTATTTGATAAAACAGGCACCATTACAACCAATAAAAGTACGAATATAAGTTTTTCCGGAAGTGAATTAACAGATCTTGAAAAGAATTCTATAAGATCTGTTTTACGTTCTTCCAACCATCCTTTAAGCAGGATGCTTTATGCTTTTTTACCAGATGGGCAAAAAAAGGAAGTGATTAAATATAAAGAAATTCTTGGGAAAGGAATTCAGGGTATTGTTGATGGTCAGGAAATTCAACTAGGGTCTGCATCCTTCGTGGGAGCCGAACCAGAAAATATTTTAAACACCTATATTTATGTAAAGATCAATAATAAGGTAAAGGGAAAATTCATTTTTAACAATGAATATAGAGAAGGCTTAAAAAGTTGTTTAAAAAGCTTTTCAGCTAATTATGAGATGGCAATTTTATCAGGAGATAACGAAGGAGAAAAAGAGAATCTTAAACAACTGTTACCCGTAAATTCACAATTATTATTCAACCAAAAACCAAAGGATAAGCTTGTATATATCAAATCATTACAGGATAACAAACATAAAGTAATGATGCTGGGAGATGGTTTAAATGATGCCGGTGCCCTTGCTCAAAGCAATGTAGGTATAGCCATTTCTGAAAATATAAATGTTTTTTCACCGGCATGTGATGGAATTTTAGATGCAGAGGAGTTTAAAAACCTTCCTCATTTTATCAAACTGTCTAAAAAAGCGCTACAGGTGATCAAAATTAGTTTCGGACTTTCATTTTTATATAATATTATTGGTATGTACTTTGCCATTTCCGGTTCATTGTCTCCAATTGTGGCTGCGATCCTTATGCCCTTGAGTTCTATCTCTGTTGTGATATTTGTTACAATAAGCACTAATTTTATTTCAAAAAAAATACTAAATTAGCATTTGTTAATATTATGTTAATGATTTTTGTAAAAAACATGACTTTTATCATGAAAAATTCAATTAGCATTTCTATTTTTGTACATACTAAACTAAAATTCAAAAAATGAATATTTTATTTATGCTTATTTCTGTAAGTTTATTTATAGCAATTATATTTTTTGTGATATTTATAAAGTCTGTAAAATCAGGCCAATATGACGATTTACAATCTCCATCCATCAGAATGCTTTTTGATGATGAAATTGTTAAAACCAAACCAAAAGAAAAAACAAACTAATTATAACTAAATTTAACTAACTCAATTATTTTAAATGGAAAAAGAACAATTTTATTACGATAACAAGATTGTAAAGATGTTTTTCATTGCTACAGTTGTTTGGGGCATCGTAGGAATGCTTGTGGGGCTAATGGTAGCCTTTTTATTTAATTTTCCAAACTACATGGAAGGAATTCCGTGGCTAAGTTTTGGGCGATTACGTCCTTTACATACCAATGCAGTAATTTTTGCTTTTGTAGGTAATGGTTTTTTTGTAGGAATGTATTATTCTATGCAGCGTTTGCTTAAAACAAGAATGTACAGTGATGCATTAAGTAAAATACATTTTTGGGGATGGCAGTTAATTATTGTTTCTGCAGCACTTACCCTTCCTTTAGGGTTAACTTCTTCAAAAGAATATGCTGAGCTTGAATGGCCTATTGATATAGCCGTTACTATTATTTGGGTAATAATGGGTATCAATATGATTGGTACTCTTGTTAAAAGAAGACAACGACATATATATGTTGCCATTTGGTTTTATATCGCAACATTTGTAACCATAGCTGTTTTATGGATTTTTAATAATTTAGAATTACCGATATCTGCTTTTAAAAGCTATTCTGTATATGCTGGTGTTCAGGATGCCATGGTACAATGGTGGTATGGTCATAATGCAGTAGCATTTTTCTTAACAACTCCAATGTTGGGTTTAATGTATTATTATGTGCCAAAAGCTGCTAACAGACCGATTTATTCCTATAGATTATCTATCATTCACTTCTGGACTTTGATCTTTATTTATATTTGGGCAGGACCTCACCATTTATTATATACTGCTTTACCTGAATGGGCACAAAATTTAGGTACAGTATTTTCAGTAATGTTAATATTCCCTTCATGGGGTGGTATGATCAATGGTTTATTAACCCTTCGTGGTGCCTGGGATAAAGTAAGAGAAGATTCTATTTTAAAATTCTTTGTGGTTGCCATTACCGGTTATGGTATGTCAACATTTGAAGGACCAATGTTAGCCTTTAAAAATTTAAATGCTATAGGTCATTATACAGACTGGATAGTTGGTCATGTGCATATTGGCACATTGGCATGGAATGGTTTTATCATTGCAGGTATGCTCTATTGGTTAGCAAAAAAATTATGGAAAACTGAATTGTATTCTACAAAATTGGCAAATCTCCATTTCTGGATTGGTACATTGGGTATTTTATTTTATGCACTACCTCTTTATGTTGCAGGATTTACCCAAGCTTCTATGTGGAAACAATTTAACCCAGATGGTACCTTGGTCTATGGTAACTTTTTAGAAACTGTAACGCAAATATTGCCAATGTATGCGATGAGAGCATTTGGAGGCACATTATACTTTACAGGTTTCCTTATCATGGCTTACAACCTGTATAAAACAGCTAAAGCTGGTAGCGTTGTTGAAGATGAACTTGCAGAAGCAGTACCATTGAAAAAAATTGGAGCAGGAAGAATTGCAGGAGAGCACTGGCATTCATGGTTGGAAAGAAGAACTGTTTTATTTACTATTTTAACTACTGTAGCAATCCTTATTGGTGGTGCCGTAGAGATCATACCATTGTTGGTTATTGATTCTAATATTCCAACTATTTCTTCTGTTAAACCTTATACTCCTTTAGAACTTGAGGGTAGAGATATTTATATCCGTGAAGGATGTAATAACTGTCACTCTCAAATGATTCGTCCGTTTAGGTCAGAAGTAGAGCGTTATGGTGAATATTCAAAAGCCGGAGAATTTGTTTACGATCATCCATTCTTATGGGGATCAAAAAGAACCGGGCCAGATCTTCACCGTATTGGAGGAAAATATAATGACAACTGGCACTTTAACCATATGCTGGATCCTAGATTAACATCTCCGGGGTCAATCATGCCACAATACCCATGGATCATTAAAGATGATTTGGATATATCCAATACGGTTAATAAGGTCAATGGAATGATCAAACTTGGTGTTCCTTATACACAAATGCAATTGGATAAAGCTGTTTATTTGCTTAAAAATCAGGCTGCACAAATAGAAAAGAATTTAAGACAGGATCCTGAGTTTGTTAAAAATTACGGAGATGCAAATATTCAGGATAAAGAAATTGTTGCATTAATTGCTTATTTACAAAGATTGGGTACTGACATTAAAGCTGAAACAGCACAAAATTAAAGTTATGATACGATTTGCAAAGCACTACTTTGATTCAATTGACGGGATAGAAATATATCCTATCATTTCACTGGTCTTATTCTTTACTATTTTTATTACAATGCTTATTCTTGTATTTAAAATACCTAAAGAAAGTATAGAAGAAATTAGTAATTTACCTCTTGAAAACGACTCAAAAAATAATAATCATGAATAAAGATAAAAATTTAACAGGCTGGCAGAAATTTATGCACAAAATGACCCTGGCCAATGAAATTGGTAAGGAAGAAGATATCATGACCGATCATGATTATGACGGTATCAAAGAACTAGACAATGTACTGCCTCCTTGGTGGTTATGGGGTTTTTATATTACCATAGCCGTTGGTGTTTTTTATTATATACAAGTATTCACCAATGGAGAAGAATACAGCCAAAAAGAAGAGTACGCTTTAGAAGTAGAACAAGGCAGACTGGAAGTGGAGGCTTATAAAAAAGCAAATCCTGAATTGTTTAGAACTGATGTAAAATTATTAACCGATGCTGCAAGTATGGAAGCCGGTAAAAAAGTATTTACAACCTATTGTGTTGCTTGTCATATGGCTGATGGTGGAGGAGGAATTGGTCCGAATCTTACTGATGACAAGTGGATCTTAGGTGGTGGAATTGAAAAAATATATCACACTATATCTGAAGGTGGTAGACCAGGTAAAGGAATGGTTGCCTGGAAAAGTTCTATAAAAACCGAACAACGCCAGCAAGTAGCAAGTTATGTAATATCTCTGCAGGGTACAACTCCTGCAAATCCAAAAGCAGCTCAGGGAGATATTACATGGAGTAAACAGTAATCGTCACTTCATTTCTTCGAAGTACGATACTGTGTTTTTGATTTTTTTAGTTAGTAGTAGAAAAGGCTATTTGTTATTTTAATAACAATAGCCTTTTCAAAGTTTTGAATTAACCTAATGTTACCTATGTCACAAGAGATTGAAAATTTTAGAGATTCTATTGGAACCATTAAAGATGATGGTGAAAGAAATGTAATTTATCCAAAAAAACCAAAAGGAAAGTTTACAAGGTACAGAACCTATTTAAGCTGGTTTTTGATTGCTTTTTTATTTATAGCTCCATTCATCAAGATCAATGGAAATCAATTCCTGCTTTTTAATGTAATGGAAAGAAAATTCAACATTTTTGGTCAGCCTTTCTGGCCTCAGGATTTTTATCTTCTAGTACTTTCCATGCTTGTAGGAGTAGTTTTTGTAATCCTTTTTACCGTTATTTTTGGTAGAATTTTTTGTGGATGGCTTTGTCCGCAAACAATTTTTATGGAAATGGTCTTTAGAAAAGTTGAATATGCTATTGAGGGAGATCGTACCAAGCAGATAAAACTGGCTAAACAAGAATGGAATGCTGAAAAAATAGGTAAGAAATCATTAAAATGGATTTTATTCTTTCTTATTTCTTTTTTAATTTCAAATGCATTTTTAGCATACTTTATTGGTGGTGACACTTTGATACAGCATATTAAAGAAGGACCGATGGCCCATATGGGTACCTTGATCAAATTGTTAGTATTTACAGGTGTTTTCTATTTCATTTTTGCATGGTTTAGAGAACAGGCATGTATCATTGTTTGTCCTTACGGAAGATTACAGGGTGTTCTTTTGGATAATAAATCTATAAATGTTGCTTATGACTTTGAACGTGGTGAAGGTCGTCAAAAATTACATAAAGATGAAGATAGAGATGCCAGTGGATTAGGTGATTGTATCGATTGTAAACAATGTGTTCATGTTTGCCCTACCGGCATTGATATCCGTAATGGTACGCAATTGGAATGTGTGAATTGTACTGCCTGTATAGATGCCTGTGACGAAATAATGGATAAGGTTGGTTTTGACAAAGGCTTGATCAGATATGCATCAGAAGATGATATCGAAAAAGGTGAAAAATTCTCATTTAATACGAGAATTATCAGTTATACAATTGTTTTAAGTTTAATGATTGCTTTTTTGGTCACTCTTATTTTTCTTAGGAATGATGTTCAAGCCAATATTTTACGACTACCAGGTCAGATGTATTCAACCGAAGGAGACAGTATTCAAAATGTGTATACATATAAACTGATCAATAAAACAAATAATGATTATAATGATTTGAAGATCAAATTATTATCACATCCAGGACACATTAAAATTATTGAAGGAACAATCAATTTAGAAAAAAGCAAATTACATGAAGGAACTTTGTTTATCAAAATTGCTAAAAAAGATGTAAAATCCTCGAAAGAGAAATTGAAAATTGGTATATTCCACAATGGAGAAATGATTGAAACAAATAAGACTAATTTCCCTGCTCCGTTACAATTAAAATAGAACAAAGAAATTGAATTAAAATAAATTAGGAAGATGAAAATTAATTGGGGTACCGGAATTGTTATAGCTATAGTTCTTTTTATGATCTTTATTCTGTATTTTGTATATAAATCACTTACACCGGAATATACACATGAACTCGTATCGGAAGATTATTATAAAGATGAGTTGCATTATCAAAAAGAAATCGATAAATTAAATAATGCTGTGAAACTGGAAACAATGATCTCTCTGAGTAATTCTGAGAAAGGCATTACGATTAAATTTCCTGAAAATATTGATTACCCACAGGTAAAAGGTATTATTTCCTTCCAGAGATATTCCAACAGTGTTCTGGATTTTGATAAAGATATAATGCTGCTATCAGATGAATTTCTTATTCCTGACAGTACATTAGTATCAGGAAAATGGATCATTAAAATTGATTGGAATTACAATGGTCAGGAGTATTTGTTCAAAGACAGCTGGTTCTATTAAATTGTTTTTTATTTTAATCTTTAATTTAAATCTATTTTTTACACTGCGCTCATATTAGGTCTTTTAGGAAGTTTTCACTGTATTGGAATGTGCGGTCCCATTGCCTTTATTTTACCTGTTGACAAAAGCAATAAAAGTAGAATGTTATGGCAAACATTTTTATATCATTTTGGCAGACTTCTAACGTACAGTATTATAGGACTGTTATTTGGTATTGTTGGTAAAGGACTTTATCTGGCAGGTTTTCAGCAAAGACTCTCCATTTTAATGGGAGTAATCATGATTTTAACAGTAATTGTTCCTGCTAAAATTTTCAACAAATTCAATTTGACCAAACCTCTTTACAGAAGTATAGGAAAGGTGAAATCAAAACTTGGTTTGTATTTAAATAAGAAATCAAGTAAGGCTATTTTTTCCATTGGTTTTTTTAATGGTTTTTTACCATGTGGACTTGTTTACATGGCTATTATTGGCTCTATTTCAACGGGCAACATGTTTTCAGGTGCTTTTTATATGTTCATTTTTGGTTTGGGAACTATTCCAATGATGACCGGAGCCATTTATTTAGGAAATTTTTTAAAAGTTTCCATTCGGAATAAAATTCAAAAAGCAATTCCTATATTTGTAATTATAATTGGGCTATTGTTTATACTAAGAGGAATGGGTTTAGGAATTCCTTATATCTCTCCTCCTGACGTGAAACTTCACATATCAAACAGTCCCAGTTCCTGTATAACAGAATAAAGAGTACATTATGCCATATAAAAATAAGCTAACTCAAGAGGATTTTGAGAATTCAAAATCCAAAGAAGATTTATTAGAGATCATTCATTCAAAAAATATCAATATTGATAAAGTTTTGTCCACCATTCATTATGAAAAGGAAAAGGAATTACTACAGATTGAATTGGTTAAATTGCAACAATGGGCTTCTAAAAATAAAAAAAGAATTGCTGTTATATTTGAAGGTAGAGATGCTGCAGGAAAAGGTGGTAATATCAGGCGTTTTACAGAGCATTTAAATCCACGTTCAATGCGATTGGTTGCCTTAAACAGGCCAACCAATATTGAAATGGGACAGTGGTATTTTAGACGTTATATCAAACAATTGCCAAATCCTGGTGAGATCGTTTTCTTTGACAGAAGTTGGTATAATCGTGCAGTAGTGGAACCTGTTATGGGCTTTTGCAGGGAAGATCAATACGATCAGTTTATGATGCAACTACCTGAATTTGAACATATGCTGTATGAAGATGGTATTATCATCATTAAATTTTGGTTATCTATTACAAAAGAAGAACAATTAAAAAGATTTGATGCCAGAATGGACAATCCGCTAAAGCGTTGGAAATTTAGCCCTGTAGATAAAAAAGGCCAGGAATTATGGGATGTTTACACCAAGTACAAAGAACGAATGTTTAGTAAAACTCATAATTCATTTTGTCCGTGGGTTATTGTTAAAACAAATGATAAACATACTGCACGACTGGAGTGTATGCGTTATGTTTTATCACGTATTGATTACGATGGTAAGGAAGATGCACAGGTATCTCTTCAACCCGATCCTAATGTGATCATGCACTATTTTAGATCAATTCACAAATACGATTAATTGCTAACTACGATGGAACAACAAGAATTAAGCCTCAAGGATATAAATAAATTAAATTCAAAAAAAGGACTTTCTTCCTTACTTTTGAATGAAACGCTCAATCCCAGAAAATCAATCAGGTATATTGATTATATCAAAAATCTTAAAAAATTACAGGTAGAACTGATTAAACAACAAGCTTGTATTATTGATAATAACCAAAGGGTTATTGTAATTTTTGAAGGAAGAGATGCCGCTGGTAAAGGCGGTGCAATAAGAAGAATAACCGAACGGATCAATCCTCGTCATTTTCGAATTGTTGCCTTACCAAGACCTAGTGAAGAAGAAAGTACGCAATGGTATTTTCAAAGATACGTGAGTCAGTTTCCAAAGGTAGGCGAGATTGTGTTTTTTGACAGAAGCTGGTACAACCGGGCTGTAGTTGAACCTGTAAATGGGTTTTGTACTGAAGAAGAGTATCATATTTTTATGAATCAGGTAAATAATTTTGAAAGAATGATCACCGAATCAGGTATCATACTTGTGAAGATCTATATGTCTATTTCTAAAAAAGAACAAGCAAAAAGGTTTGAGGATATTAAAAATAACCCACTTAAGCAATGGAAAATCAGCAAGGTTGATGAAGAAGCACAGAATTTATGGGATTCTTATACCGATTATAAAAATAAAATGTTTGATAACACCAAAAAAACAGGCATCCCTTTTAAAGTAATACGAGCCAATCGTAAAATAAATGCTCGTGTAGAAGCTATTGAGTATTTGCTTAAAAATATTCCTTACGATAAAGACAGAGAAATATAATCTACTGTTTTTTAGCTCTGTACATAAAATAAAATCCAATTAAGATCAAAGGAATACTTAATAATTGACCCGTATTTAAATCCCAGGTAGCACGGTTGTCTACCTGTGCTTCTTTAAAGAATTCTACTACAAACCTAACGGACCATAACAAAGCCATAAACAGACCGAAAATATAACCGAGTTTCTCTTTTTTATCTGTTTTCCAGTAAACAAACCAAACAACAATAAAAGTTATTAAATAACCAAATGCTTCGTATAACTGGGTTGGATGACGAGGGAAATCTTCTCCTAACTGTCTGAATATAAATCCATAATCAGAATTTGTAGGTTTACCGATAATTTCGGAATTAATCAGGTTTCCAATCCTAACAAAAACTCCTCCGATAGCAATAGATAAAGGCACTCTGTCTAAAATCCACAATACAGGTTTATTTAATACTTTTTTACTATAAATAAACATGGCCAATATAAATGCAATGGCTGCACCATGACTTGCTAAACCCTGATATCCGGTAAACCTAAAAGGGTTAAACCTTACTGGTAATAAAACTTCTAAAGGGTGTTCAAATAAAAATTTGGTATCATAAAACAAAAAATGTCCCAGCCTTGCTCCTAGTAAAATAGAGATTACAGCATAAATAAAAAGTGAATCTAATTTTTCAATTGAAACCCCCTCATTTTCATAAATTTTCTTCATGATCTGTAAGCCTAAAATAAAGGCAATTACAAACATCAAACTATAATATCTTATAGCAAAAGAACCAATTTTGAAAATTTCAATACTTGGATTCCAGTCAATACTTAAATAGGTCATTTTTTATTTTTTAGCAATACAAATTAAAGTATAAAATAATAATTGTACTCTTATTTTTCTTTTATTTTCTTTTCAGGAACAGGATCATATCCCTGTCCTCCCCATGGATGACAACTTGATATTCTTTTTATAGCCAGCCATCCTCCATGGAATAAACCGTGTTTTTGCAAAGCTTCCACCGTATAATGTGAACAGGTTGGTGTATAACGACAACTAGCTGGTGTATACGGAGAAATTGCAATTTGATAAAATCGTACAAGCATTACAAAAGGAAATATCAATATTTTTTTTAAAATGCTCATGTATTTATTTAAATTATCGAATAGCTTGTCCCCTCTTTACCATCCTTCAACTGAATGCCCAAAGTGATCAATTCATTGCGAATCTGATCAGACAATGCCCAGTCTTTATTATCTCTGGCTTCTTTTCTTAACTTAATCAGTATTTCTACCACACCATTTAACTTGTCAGAATCTACACTATTTTCAGAACTATTTTCCAGACCTAAAACCTGAAAAACAAAATCATTTACAGTAGTTTTTAATACTTCCAGATCCTCTTTTGTCAAAGTTTCCTTGCCATCGTGTAACAAATTGATCCATTTAACTGCATCGAATAAATGGGCAATTAATATGGGCGTATTGAAATCATCATTCATCGCATCATAGCATTTCTGTTTCCATGCATTGATTTCCAGAGTTGAATAATCAGAAGGTTTCAATTTATCTATTAGTTCTACAGCATCCATCAAACGTGTATAACCTTTTTCGGCAGCAGCAATTGCTGTATCTGAAAAATCAAGAATACTTCTGTAATGTGCCTGCATCATAAAAAAACGAGCTACACCAGCAGAATAAGCTTTGCTAATATGTTCATTATCTCCTGTAAATATTTCGTTGGGCAAAATATTATTCCCGGTTGATTTTGACATTTTTTTGCCATTCATGGTAAGCATATTCGTATGCATCCAATATTTTACAGGAGCTACATGATTACATGCCTGTGCCTGTGCTATTTCACATTCATGATGTGGAAATTTTAGATCCATTCCTCCTCCGTGGATATCAAATTCTTCTCCCAGATACTTGGTACTCATAACAGTACATTCCAAATGCCATCCAGGAAAACCAATACCCCAGGGAGAATCCCATCTTTGTATATGCTCAGGTTCTGCTTTTTTCCATAAAGCAAAATCCTGCGGATTTTTCTTATCTGATTGTCCGTCTAAAGTCCTTGTATTTTCAATGGCCTCTTCGATCTTTCTTTTGGAAAGAATGCCATAATTTTCTGTTTCATTGTATTTTAAAACATCAAAATAAACAGATCCATTGATCTCGTAGGCCAGTCCATTTTTTAGGATAGTCTCTATTGCTTCAATCTGTTCTAAAATATGACCAGTAGCTGTCGGCTCAATAGAAGGTGGCAGATTATTGAACTTTTTAAGAATTGCATGGAAATCAATTGTATATTTTTGAACAATTTCCATTGGTTCCAATTGTTCCAGCCGTGCTTTTGTAGAGATCTTATCTTCTGCATTATCATCTGTCAAATGCCCCGCATCCGTAATATTACGAACATATCTTACTTTATAGCCTATATGCAAAAAGTAACGATAAATCATGTCAAAAGACATAAATGTCCTGACATTTCCTAAATGCACATTACTATATACCGTCGGACCACAAACATACATCCCCACATAACCTTCTTTTAATGGTTTAAAGACTTCTTTTTTGTTTGACAGTGTATTGTAAATTGATAATTCTTGCATTTTTAACTTACTTTTTATTGATGAAATTTAAGTTGTCAAAGATAAGAACAATTCTTATAAAAAATTACATAAAAAAAACATCTAAAATATAATTACTTTAGATGTTTTTGATTCAAACAATTTAAGACAAGTTTTCTCAAATAGTATTTTTTTGAATTGTATATTTAATTGGTCGTCTTAATATGATCCGGTAAGGTTATTTTTCCATAACGAACGTCTACTTTGAGTGTAGCTCCAACAGGTACCTTTATTAGCAAATTCTTTCTTATTTTGTATTTAGACATTTTTGCTTCTTTATCTTTCATTTTCTGAGTATATTCTTTTTTCATTCTTTCATCCATTACTTTCATTCTTGCTTCAATTCTCTTCTCATTTGCCTTAGCCCTTACTTCAATTCTCTTTTCATGAGCTTTAATTTTAGGCTTCATTTCCTTTTCCCATTGTCTTATTTTTTCTTCATATACCTTCATCTGAGGTTCCATTTTCTGTTGCCACTCTTCCATTTGTTTTTCATAAGCTTTCATCTGTGGTTCCATTTTCTCTTCAAACTCTTTTTGCCAGATTTGCTGACGTTTTTCAAATTCTTTCATATAACTTTCTTTATCTTCTAAATAGGCTTCATAATCAAAATTCAAATCCTTTAAATGATCAACAACCGGTGCAGGAAAGGAAGGCAAAGAGGTCATTGGAGGTGCAGGTGGAATATTGGGTGTTGGAGGTAAATTAGAATAGAAATTACCCTGAAACATTTCACCAATATGAGCTATGGATTCCATGTCGAAATCAAAATCAAAATCCATATCATCAAAAACAACATCGTGAGAATGATAAGGTTTATTTGATGATTTTGAGTTAATTATAACTTTATTCTTATTTCCCAAAGCCTCAAAATTCCAGTCTTTAAAATACTTTTCTGCCTCTTCCTTATTCATTCCATCAACTTCCCAGACGCCTTCAATGGAGACCGTATTTCTTTTCCAAATTTCTACTTTGATATCAGAATACCTTGCATTGATCTCTACCAATACATCTTTATTTACTTTAAAACTATCCTTTACAATTTTTGTTTGTTTCTGACCAAAGGTAATGGCAGTACAAATCAAAAAATACCAAATTAAACTATGCCTGTTTGCTCTCATTTTCTTTTGATTTATTAATTTCTATAATTTCCAGTTTTTTTCTTAGTTGCATCATTAATTGCAATCGCAATTGTAAATTTTCAATCAGGTCATCTATTAGGTTTTCACTGACCTCTTTCTGGTTTGTTAATTGGGTATTCAAATCACTGTATTCCTTTTGCAAAGCACCTAACTGTGCCAGATAAATTTCTAACAAATCTTTATTTTCATCCGTTATGGTAATTCTGGCTATTTGATAATTGATTCGTGTTAAGTAAAAATCTTCTGCTTTTTTTAAATTTGGAGAAACATCTGCTAAAGGATAAAGTTTTGTATCTGACTTAACTTCCTTTTCTGCAACTTCATGTTGCTTATCAGTTTTAAAATACTGCTGTAGTGCTATTCCTAATCCAATAACAAAAATAATAGAAGCTGCTATTTTCAAAAATGAATGATTGGTACTTTTATCTTTGTGCAATTCATTTTGTAGTTTCTGTTCAAATACAGCCCGATGATTCTTAGGTAGTTCTTTCCTCTTCTTTTCCTTTTTAATTTTATCTCTTAAATCAACTCTCATGATTTCCTTGTTTTAAAAGTTCTTTTAATCTGTGTTTTCCTCTTGATAATTGAGATCGTGACGCCACTTCTGAAATTTGTAATATTTGAGCAACTTCCTGATGATCATACCCTTCCAGCAAATACAATTTGACCACATTTTTACATTTATTGGGTAATTGCTCCATACAATTATAAATTGTTGCTAAACTTATACTGTTACTAATATCCCATGTCTCATTTTCAGGAAAGTTTACAACTTGCTCATTCAATTCAACTGTTTCCAGTTTTTGCTTTTTGATCCAGTCCAGACTTTGATTGATCACAATCCTTTTTAACCAGGAACCAAAAGTTGCGTTTCCATTATAAGTATCTATTTTTTTGAAAGCTTTTATAAATGCTTCCTGCATAATATCTTGTGCTATAACATCATCTTTTATCATATTACATGCGGTATGATACATTGCATTACAATACATATCATATAGCTGCATTTGTGCTTTACTATCATTCCTTTTACATTTTTCAATCAAATGTAATTGCAGTTGTTTTGCCATTTAAATACTTATTCTATTACAAATACGAAGTTAAAACTAAACTGTTGCATTTTTTGATAAAAAATCAATTTAGTATTTTACACATTTAGATGATCATTTACACAATTAGATAAGTGAGGTTTTAGAAGAAACATGTATACATAAAAAAAGAGGAAACTTAAATTTCCTCTTTTATATTATTTCATTTGATAGATTATTTTTGATCATCAACAATTTCCAGTTCGAATATCAGATCTGTATTGGGAGGAATACTTCCCATTCCTTGTGCGCCATAAGCTAAGTGAGATGGTACTAAAACTATTATTTTATCACCGTAATTCATATGAAGCAGGCCTTCTTTAAAACCTTGAATCAAACCGGCATCAGGGCTATAATCCATCGGAAAAGGTTTATAACCCCCTCTTTTCTCTCTTATTCTGTCATACTTACCCTGTAATTCAGCAACCTCTTTTATATTCGAATCAAACATATCACCTGTTGTATAATATCCTGCATAATAAACCTTTACTTTTGATCCTATTTTTGGCCTTACAGCAGAGCCTTTTTTCAACCCAATAATTTTTAAACCGGATGATAAAACCGTAGCTTTCTCCTTATTATCCTCAATAAATTTTAGAAATTTAGCTTTAGATTCCTCTTTTTTCTTTAGTTTTTCTTTCTGCTCTTCTTCAATTCTTTTGAAATAGTTATTAAATACAGCAACAGCATCAAATTTTTTCGCTTTTTTACCAACTCTTAATATTTCTATTTTATTGATAACATCATCTTTTTGAATAGAATCTACCACATCTTGCCCAATAACAACATGACCAAATACGGTATGTCGTCCATCTAAAAATTTGGTTTCTTTATGTGTAATAAAGAATTGACTTCCATTACTATCAGGACCAGGGTTTGCCATTGACAAAGTTCCCGGAGCATCATGTGACAATAAAAGATTCCCTGAATCATCCATTGGAAATTCATCTTCAAATCTATACCCTGGACCACCGGATCCATTACCTCTTGGATCTCCTCCCTGGATGATAAAATCTTTTACAACCCTATGAAATTTCAATCCATCATAAAAAGGTTTTCCTTTGAATTTTTCATCTACATAGGTATTGTTACCTTCTGCCAGTGAAACAAAATTTGATACCGTTATAGGAGTTTTTTCATACTCTAATTTTAATACAATATCTCCTTTATCTGTTTGAATATCAGCATACATACCATCATCCAAATCATTGTATTTAGTTGATTTACAAGAAGATAAACTAATCGCTAAGATGAATACTGTTAACTTAATTATTTGCATTTTATTTGTTTTTATTTATTTTTAATAGTTCTACTGTAAAAATTAAAGGTTCATTCGATCTAACTTTCTCATTTCCGGCATAACCATAAGCTTTATAAGATGGGAATAGAAAAGTAACTGTTTCTCCTTCTTTCATTACCTGAATACCGTCATGTAAACCTGCCATCATTTCCTGTTTCCCAACATAATATTGAATTTTTCCAATCTCTTCTTTGGAAAAAAGAACTTCATCTTTTAAATTCTTCACTTCATAAGTGAAAATAGCAAGATCTCCCTTCACCGGCATTTTATTCTCTAACGAATCTTTCACCTGATAAAAATACCAAAAACCATTTTCTGAATTTATATAATGATGCAAACTGTCTTTTTGCATTTTTACTTTTAAAAGATCTTCTTCAATTTTATTGATCGCAATATTTCGCTTTACAGATTCACTTAAAAACGATCCGGTTTTTCGAATTATCGGCTTTCTAGGTTCTTGTTTAGAACATGAAAACATCACAAGGAAAATCAATAAATAACCTGCATTTCTAATTAAATTCATTGTAACTCATTTTTATACAAAGGTAAAAGGCTTATAAACTTTTCTATGGTATCATGCAATGAATCTTCACTTCTTCCTCCGGCAGCATTGATATGCCCACCTCCATTGAAATGATTTCTTGAAAATTCATTGACAGAAAAATCTCCCACAGATCTAAGAGAAATTTTAATAATTCCTTGTTTTCTATCTTCAATAAATATGGCTGCAAATATCACATTTTTTAAGGATAATGCATAATTTACAAAGCCTTCTGTATCACCTTTCTTAAAGTTATTATTATTCAATTCGCTCTGTGACAGTGAAATATAAGCAGTTCTATACTCATTTACAACTTTCATGTTCTGTAATGCCTTTCCAAGCAATTGCAACCTGTCATAAGAGCTTACATTGTGGATCTTATTATAGATCTCAGAATTATTAGCCCCTTTATCTAATAAATTAGCTACAATTCTGTGTGTTTCACTGGAAGTTGCAGGAAATCTAAAAGAACCTGTATCGGTTAAAATACCAGCATACATACATGTCGCAATATCTGTATCAATCATATTTAGATCCTCTAAATTTTCCATAAACTGATACAGCATCTGGCAAGTAGAACAAACCAAAGGATCTACATAAGTGAATTTTGCAAAGTCATCTGGCTGCTGGTGGTGATCGATCATGATATACAAAGGCTTTAACTTCTCTAAAACCTTGAACATTCTTTCGCCAACACGATGCAATGCATTAAAATCTACTGTAAAGATAATATCTGCCTCCTCTAAAATATTGATTGCATTCTTAACATCTTTTTCAAAAATAACGATCTTATCTTCTCCGGGCATCCATTTTAGAAAATCAGGACAATCATTAGGTGAAACTACAGTCACCTTGTGATTCATTTTTAATAAGTAATGATAAAGTGCTAATGCTGAACCATATGCATCCCCATCAGGATTTCTATGTGGAACAATTGCAATTTTTTTTTGCTCAGAAAGTATCTGCTTAATGCTTTGGAAATCTTCAAAATTCATAGGTTGCGAATATACAGTGAAAAATTCAAAAATTTTAAAATGAAGTATTAAATTTTTAATCTCAAATTTCATTAATTTTATAAAAAATTCCAACATGAAACTGTTAACCAAAGTCCTTTTTATAATTCCGTTGATTTTATTGTCGTGTAAAGAGCAACCGAAGAATACTGAACAGATAAAAAATATTCCTGATAAATTCACTTTAGCCTTTGGTTCCTGTAATAATCAGGCAATACACAAC
>VAPK011070819.1_pt1 | contig 21050 bp, 23 predicted proteins | sample 3395031 | NCBI WGS metagenome assembly VAPK01 (sample SAMN08290443, study PRJNA428436) | hydrothermal vent metagenome | isolation source: Deep-sea hydrothermal vent chimney 1 | place: Pacific Ocean: Juan De Fuca Ridge
CCTAATATGGCGTTGGGCGGAATAACGCCCATGCAGAAATTAGCTATGGTGGCTTAACGTTCTACTTTGAAAGTCCCTTAAAAATGGGGGGATTACCGTTACAACACTTAGAAGTGATTATTTTTGTAGAATACTTGTTTTCAAGAAGCTTGCTGATTACAATGAACCCTGAATTAAAATAGGAAAATTTAAGTCATGAAATGGCGAAACCGCAGAGCAAGCAGTAATATTGATGATAGACGGGGTACACGAATAGGCCGAACGGCTAAGCGTGGCGGCTTATTAACGGTAGTGGTTGCATTGGCGGCGATGTATTTTGGTGTGGATGTGCAAACTGCGTTGAAATTAACGAGTGGATTGGGAGGCGGAGGGCAGCAGCAGACAGCAACCTATACGCCATCGGCTGCTGAGAATGAATTAGCAGGGTTTATCAGTGTTGTGTTGGCTGATACGGAAGATGTTTGGAATCGTATTTTCCAACAAAATGGTCAGCGTTATCAAGAACCAGAGATGGTGATGTTTACGGGTAGGGTGCAGTCAGCATGTGGCTCTGCAGAAGCAGCAATGGGGCCATTTTATTGCCCTGCTGATAAGAAGGTATATATCGATTTATCTTTCTATAATGACTTGAAAAAACGTCATGGCGCACCAGGCGATTTTGCCCAAGCTTATGTTATTGCGCATGAGGTGGCCCACCATATCCAGAATTTGATGGGGATTTCTGATCAAGTGCACCAAGCACAACGGCGGATGAGTAAAGCCGATGGCAATGCGATGTCGGTGAAGCTAGAATTACAGGCAGATTGTTTGGCGGGTGTGTGGGCGAATCATACACAGCAGGCGAAACAGATCTTAGAACGTGGCGACATTGAAGAAGCGCTTAATGCCGCCAGTGCAATCGGGGATGATCGTTTGCAAAAACAAGCAACCGGACAAATTCGGCCAGAGGCTTTCACGCATGGCTCTTCAAAGCAGCGTGTTTATTGGTTTAGCCGAGGATTTGAACTAGGCAGCATGGATCAATGTGATACGTTTTCCAGTAGATAGTCACTTATAGCTTCGTTACTAACGTGTGTTCCATAAACTGGATATTATCACCAGCCATGATTTTACGGCGTCGGCGGGTTTCAACTTCGCCATTAACTTGCACCAAACCATCGTCAATAGCTCGTTTGGCCTCGGCACCACTGGAAACTAATCCTTCAAATTTGAGGATTTTATAAAGTTCGGTCGGTTCTTTTGTGAGTGTTATTTCTTGCATTAGGCTTCCTGTTTCTCAGTGTGTTTAACGGCATCCCAGCAGGCATCCATTTTAGCTAAGGTACTATTTTCCAGCGACAATCCTTGTTGGATCAGACAGTGTTCCATTTGGATAAACCGGCGTTGGAATTTGGCATTGCCCGCTTTAAGCGCCTCGTCGGGATCAATATTGAGCCTACGAGCAAGGCTGGTGCAGACATAAATCAAATCACCTATTTCATCTGCTAATCGGGCATGGTTATCTGGAATGGCAATTTCAACTTCCACTTCCGCCAATTCTTCGCGTACTTTGTCAATCACACCTGATACCTCAGGCCAATCGAAACCGACACAGGCGGCCATGGTTTGGATTGCCGCGGCATAATTGAGCGTCGGTAAGGTTGTATCAATAGCATCAATTAGTGCGATGGCAGTGGGCTCAGACATTGTTTGGGATCCTAATCTTTTCGGGTGAATTTAATAATATGGCGGCGATCGCGTTTATTAGGTCGACCCGTATGGTGACGATAGCCGAGTGGTTGATCTTTTATTTGTTGGTGTAGGTGTGCGCGTTTTTCAATACTTTCCTCGCTTTCTTGGTAGAGCAATTGCGCTTCGCTTGCAGGGCGGCGTTGCTTGGCTAATCCTAATATCGTAATGTGAAATTCATAGGGGACTTTAGATAACGTCAGTTTGTCATCTGATTTAATCGTGCGGCTCGGTTTACAGCGCTGTCCATTAAGGTGCACTTTACCACCATTTACGGCTTCTACCGCTAAGCTGCGTGTTTTGTAAAATCGCGCGGCCCAAAGCCATTTATCGAGTCGTTGGTTTTGCTTGTCTTCTTGTGATTGTCCTTTTCCCATGGCCAATAGTGTATCAAAATAAAAAAACGATGTGAGTATGATAAAATATCGCCTTTTTACAAACATGGGTTTTAACATGGCTTTTAAGCATATTACGGTACCGCAGCAGGGCGACATGATTCAGGTGAATGATGATTTTTCGCTTGCTGTTCCAAACATGCCGATCATCCCTTTTATTGAAGGTGATGGTATTGGTGCAGACATTACGGGCCCAATGCAGCAAGTCATTGATGCGGCGGTTGAAAAGGCCTATGGTGGCGATAAAAAAATCGCGTGGATGGAAGTGTATGCGGGTGAGAAAGCCGTTGAAACGTATGGTGAAGGTGCGTTTTTACCAGAAGAAACATTTACTGCGCTTCGAGATTATTCCGTATCCATTAAAGGCCCGTTGATGACACCAGTAGGCGGTGGCATGCGCTCGCTGAATGTGGCTTTGCGTCAAACCTTAGATTTATATGTTTGCCAACGCCCTGTGCGTTATTACCCAGGCACGCCCAGCCCCGTAAAAGCACCTGAAAAAATTGATATGGTGATTTTCCGTGAGAATTCAGAAGATATTTATGCGGGCATTGAATGGCCAGCTGAAAGTGCGGAAGTAAATAAGTTGATTGCCTTTTTGCAAGATGAAATGGGTGTTACTAAAATTCGTTTCCCAGCAACATCAGGCATTGGGATTAAGCCAGTATCACGAGATGGCACAGAACGTTTAGTGCGAAAAGCATTACAATATGCCATTGATAACGATCGTGATTCTGTCACCATCGTACACAAAGGCAATATCATGAAGTTCACCGAAGGGGCCTTTAAACAATGGGGCTATGATATTGCGGTAAAAGAGTTTGCTGCGGCGCCAGTAGATGGTGGCCCATGGCATGCATTTGCCAATCCAAACACAGGCAAACAAATCATCGTAAAAGATTGTATCGCTGATGCATTCTTACAAGAAATATTATTGCACCCAACAGCATATGATGTGGTGGCAACCTTAAACTTGAATGGTGATTATGTATCGGATGCGCTAGCGGCCCAAGTGGGTGGCATTGGTATTTCACCTGGCGCGAATCTATCTGATTCAATCGCCATGTTTGAAGCAACACACGGCACAGCGCCAGCCTTAGCAGGTAAGAATATGGCTAATCCTTCTTCATTGGTATTATCAGCAGAAATGATGTTGCGACATATGAATTGGGATGAGGCGGCAGATTTAGTTATAAAAGGGGTGTCGGGTGCCATTGCAGCATCGCAAGTCACCTGTGACCTAGCAGAAATGGTAGGTGTAGAAGCATTAAGCTGTAGCGATTATGCTGCGGCCGTTATTCGTAAAATGTAAGGAAATAGCATGAAAATCGCAGAAAATTCAGTCGTTAAAATTGATTACACACTCACTGACAATGATGGCAAAGTCATCGATAGTTCAAAAGACGCAGACCCATTAACCTATCTTCAAGGTGCGGGTAATATCATTCCTGGCTTAGAAGAGGCCCTATTAGGCAAAGAAACAGGTGATGAGGTCACGGCCAGTATTGAGCCTGAAAAAGCCTATGGTGAACGTGTTGAAGAAATGAGCCAACAGGTGCCGCGTGAGTTATTTGCAGGTATCGATAATATCGAACCGGGCATGCAATTCCAATCAGAAACAGATGAAGGTCCCGTGATGGTAACCGTTGTTGAAGTGGCAGATGATACGGTTACTGTGGATGGCAACCATCCGTTAGCAGGTGTGCACCTTAATTTTGCGGTTACCGTGCGTGATGTGCGTGAAGCGACTGCGGAAGAGATTGAACATGGTCATGTTCATGGCGAAGGCGGTCACCACCACTAAAAAATATCGTTACAAATTGTCTTTTTGTCCGATTGCGGCGTTGGATGCATGTCTCCGCTCCTCATGTATTAAACATACACTGCGGTGCTCGACAAGCATCCGCCTTGCATTCGAACAAAAATCCTAATTTGGAACAACATTTTTTGGTTTGGCTAAGGCAAAAATCTCTCTCTGTGGAAACATTTTTGGATTCAGGCAGGGTAATAGGATTTAAGGTGGCTCTTCTAGTAAGACATTGCTGCTAGGTTCGCCATTCCCGTGCATACGGGAATCCAGGGTCTGAAAATGAAGAATAAATTTAACAAAAAATATTAGGATAATAGAACAACACATGACGCTCCAGCAGTTAAATAAGGATTTTGGTATTGCCGGTGCGCTTGAATTTATTTCGGGCGCAGGTGAATTGCCGATGATTAAAATTGAGACGCCATTAGCAACTGCATTGGTTTCTTTGCATGGGGCGCAAGTGTTGTCATTTCAGCCTCAATCGGCAGAGCGTGATTTTCTATTTCTGAGTGAAAAAGCGAATTATCAACAAGGCAAAGCCATTCGAGGGGGGATCCCCATCTGTTGGCCTTGGTTTAGTCGTGCAAAACCACGTCCGCAATTACCGAATCATGGCTTTGCGCGCACTGCAATGTGGCGGATCACCGAAACATCGCGAATTGATGATGTTATTCAATTGCAATTAAGCTTGCAGGATAATGCTGAAACCCACGAGATGTGGCCTCATGGCTTTAATCTGACGCTTGAGATTACGATTAGTGATCAATTAGAGTTAAGCCTCACAACTGAAAATACGGGCTCAGAACCCTTCCAATTTTCACAAGCGATGCATACTTATTTTGCAGTTGGGGATATCGAACAGGTTTCTGTAATGGGCTTAGAAGAGGTCAATTATATTGATACGGTCGCAGGTGCGAATACAGAACACAAACAAACCAGTGTGATTCAAATAGCTGAAGAAGTGGATAGAGTTTATACCAATTTCTCAGGTGACATGCAGTTACAAGATAAGGCATTAAACCGTGGGATTAATATTGCATCATCAGGCAGTCAAACAACGGTTGTATGGAATCCATGGCAAGCGCTGTCGATGAAGATGCAAGATTTAAATGATGATGCCTATCAGCGGTTTATTTGTGTAGAAACCGTGAACACAGGTGACAATGTGATTACGCTAGCGCCAACGGAACGCCACAATATGACAGCAACCTACCGTCTAGCCGATCGATAAAGACAAAATACGGCTGATCTGAGCATTGCTAAGACCGGATTCATCACGCCAAAGATTAAAAGCCTGTTGCACTAATTTTAAATCTCGCTTGCTATTGGGTGCACCGGAAATAACACCCGCATTGATTAATGCCGCAATGCCATCACGCACCAATACAAAGCCATCCTTACCCACAAAGCGCAGAAAATACGAACAGGTTTGCTTGCCGAGTCTTGAACCGTTTTTATGCAACACATCCAGTAAGCCAATAAAATCATCATCAGGCCATTCAGCAATTAAATTACCAAAAGATCCATGCGTTTCGGTGAAGGCTAAAATCATCGCGGCATTTTGTGGCACAGTGTTAATCTTTTGTTCATTACGAATAATACGGGTATCTTGATAGAGCGCTTCAAGATCTTCAGGGCTGGTCATATTGCACCGCGCCACATTAAATTGCCAAAAAGCAGTTTCAAAGCCTGCCCACTTATAATCAATCACCTTCCAATAAAATCCTGCCTTAAATATCGCCCTCGTCATTTCCGCCAAATAACGATCATCGCTTATTGCAGCGAGTTCAGCAGCGGTTTTGATGCCGGTAGGTAGCAGGTCGGTGAGGGCCGCTTCGCCGCCTTTTCGGTCGAGTGCACGTTGGTAGATGGTTGAGAATTTTTGCATAATGGTTATTAATGGTCAGATAAGTAAGAGGATTAATTTACGATTAAAATGTCGGATGACACTATCATTTATCCGATCTACGGTGCTAATGGCAACTTCTCCGGCTACTAGTAAGGGGCAACTTTTTGCGCATGGAAAAAATGATATTTATGGTGGCTCGCTGGAAGCTATTGTGATGTGTTTTTTGCATATTTATATTTACGTCTATTGCCAGCTTTTATACTAATAATACGACCTTCTTTCATTAGAATTCCAAGCACACTGTACGTTAAGTAATCTTGTTGTTTTCCATCATTGTCACTTTGAAGACCTAAATAATGTGCTGAATCTGAGTTTGTTATTCCAGCTGGATTTGCTTCAGCAAATTCTTCTAATGCATCTTTTAATAGGGTGATACCAATTTGTGCCTTTTCAATTACACCCGTTGGAACATTTATATCTTTTTGAACACGACGAACTGTACCTGTTGGTATGACTGTATTATATAATGTACCACCAGCATCAATGGTGCCAAAGCTTGAAATTAATTCGGATTCTATTTTTAACGCTTGAACTTCGCTTAGATCCCCTACTAATTGAGTGACCATTACATCACTACCACTATCAATAATTTCTTTAATGAATACACCTTTTCGTGTTTCATCAACATTGATGATGTGATTCCATGCTCTGCTTCCAGTGCCTTTACCAATGTAGAAAATTTTAGCTGGATTTGAACGAGGATCTTTTAATGCATAGACATAATAGTTTTTGTTCAAACTTCACTCCGGTTTATTTTCATATAACTTGTTAATAACGAGAATAATAACTATTCCATAATTGTGCTGTATCACTGCAATTTATGGCTAATTTTTCTGTCGTAAATCTGCCCGATGAATATATAGCCATTGAATGGCAATAATGGGAATGGCAGAAGCAATCCGTCCATCTTGAATCATTTGATAAGCATCATCGAATTTAACGGTGCTGACGCGAATATCTTCATTTTCTTCTGGTAGGCCGTAGAACCCGCCTACATCAGTGGTGTCTACTTCGCCATAGAAGAGGGTGAGTTGCTCTGAAGAACCGCCGGGCGTGGTATAAAACCGGCTGATTTGGGTGAGTTTTTTGATTTCACAGCCGGCTTCTTCGATGGCTTCGCGATAGGCAACCTCTTCGGCGGTTTCGCCTTGCTCAATGCCGCCCGCTACTATTTCTAATAGCCAAGCATCATCAGGATTATCTTGGAATAGGGCGCCCATTCTTATTTGTTCGATTAAGACGATTTCATCGCGAATGGGATCATAGAGCAAGACGCCAACGCAGTTATTGCGATGGAAGAGTTCTCGTTCAATGGGGTCTGTCCAGCCGCCTTCAAATAGGGTATGGCGAAGGGTGAGTTTTTTGAGTTTGAAAAAGCCATCGTAGACGTTTTCATGCTGTTGGATGTTGATTTGTTTTTTCATGCTTCGATTTTTGCATGATTTTGCGGTTAAAGCAAAGTGTGAAAATATTTTTATGCTGTCATCTCGACCGTAGCGGAGAGATCTGGCTTGTTATTTTAGGCATTAAGAACCCTCCGCTACGGTCGGGGTAACAAACATTAAGGCGAACGGGAGTGGGTGGGTGGCGGGTTAGGGTTTGACTTCGATACCGCTTAGGTTTTGTAGTAGCGCAATAAATTTAGATCCATCTTTTTCGATATGCTCTAGTTTAACCGGTAAATAACCTAAACTAGGGGCACACCAGAGGATGGTTTGGCGTTCTGGTTTGTTATCGGCTGTTTTTACCCGCTGGCGAAGGAGTTTAATCGCTTCAAATTTGCCGAATGGGGTGTTAATGATTTCGGTACCTTGTCGTATCAAGGTATATTCTTTGATGCGATATTTATCGACGACGTTATAGCGCAACGCTGGCTTTTCAGCAATCAGATCATTGATCAGGGCTTGCTGATAGGAGAGTTTGTCGAAGGTGTCGGGTGTCAGCGGCAATTGATACGGGCGGCTTTTATATTCGATGTCGATTTGTTTTTGTGTCCAATCAAAAGTGGTGGTGATATGTTTTTCTTTTTTGCCCCCTGTGCGGTCATAGGCATAGGTGAGCGATTGAATGTGGTTGCCATTTTCTTGCCAGGTGCTTTTTTCTTGGATATGGTCGGGCGCAAACATTTTAGCAAGGCCGAGGGGCTTGCTGTTTGTTGTCATGGTACGGGTATTATCTTGATTTGTGATCAGCTGTTGATGGAGCTGGGCGATAGCCATAGATTTAGTTGAAACAGTGTAATCGGCTTCAAAATCAGGCATGGCTTGCACTGCACTGATATTGGCAATGAAAAGTAATAGTGAGAATCCGTAACGCATAGTGCTCCTTTTAGGTTGGCGGCGTTATCTGTCCTGTGGCGATTTGTTTGATGGCTTCAGGATAGAGAGTGTGTTCTTGCGCGAGCACACGCTTGGCGAGTGTGTCGGCAGTATCGTCGGGTAATACCGTTACCCTTGCTTGTAAGACCACTGGGCCGCCATCAAGTTCTTCTGTTACATAATGAATGCTGGCACCATGTTCCGCTTCGCCCGCATCTATGGCGCGTTGGTGGGTGTTTAAGCCGGTAAATTTAGGCAATAGGGACGGATGGATATTGATCAGTTTGCCAGCGAATTGTTCCACGAATTCAGGCGTAAGAATACGCATAAAGCCGGCTAAAACAACGAGATCGGGTTGGTGTTTGTTGATTTCTTTGGCTAAGGCGAGATCAAAACTGAGGCGATCGTCATATGCTTTATGGTCAATCGTCGCGGTTGGAATCGCTTGTGTTTCGGCGTAGTTTAGGCCAGGTGCATTAGGACGATTGCTGATAACGGCTTTGACTTGTGCTGGCAAAGTGTCGTGTTGAATCGCTTCAACGATGGAGATCATATTGCTGCCACGGCCTGAAATGAGGATGACGAGTGAAAACGAGGGTTCAGGCATCGTTATGCCATAAACACTTGAGGATCAGCATCATTTTCTTCTGCAGATTCAACTTTTCCAATCAGGGTTGCACTTTCACCTAAGGCGACCAGCAACTCAAGGGTGGCATTGGCATCTTCTTCGGCGACACAAATAACCATGCCAATACCGTTATTGAAGGTGCGATACATTTCTTCATCCGTGACATTGCCTTGTTCTTGCAGCCAATCGAAGATAGCCGGGCGCTGCCAGCTAGTTGAATCAATAATGGCATTGACTCCTTGCGGTAACACACGCGGAATATTTTCAAGTAAACCACCGCCTGTAATATGGGAAAGGGCATGGATATTGATTTCATGGTGTAGGCGTAATAGTGTTTTAACGTAGATGCTGGTTGGCGCCAGTAATTTTTTACCTAGTGTGCTGCCATCAAATGCAGAATCAAGCGCAACACCACTACGGTCGACAATCTTACGAATAAGTGAATAGCCGTTAGAGTGTGGGCCTGATGAGGCAAGACCAATCAAGACATTACCTGGGCGCACTTGGCTGCCATCAATAATGCGTTCTTTTTCAACGATGCCGACACAGAACCCAGCCAGATCATAATCGCCATCTTCATACATACTTGGCATTTCAGCCGTTTCGCCACCGACCAACGATGCGCCTGCGAGGCTGCAACCATCTGCAATACCAGAAATAACCGCTGTCGCCACATCAAGATTAAGCGCACTGGTGGCATAATAATCAAGGAAGAAAAGCGGCTCTGCACCGAGCACGATAATATCATTCACACACATGGCCACCAGATCGATGCCAATGGTGTCATGGATCCCGGTTTCGATCGCAAGGCGAAGCTTAGTGCCAACACCATCGGTGCCTGACACCAAAACAGGTTGTTTATAACGATCGAGTGGGAGCTCAAATAAGCTACCGAAACCACCGAGGCCGGCCATGACACCAGGACGGCGTGTTTTAGCGGCTAATGGCTTGATACGTTCAATTAATGCATTGCCTGCTTCAATATCAACGCCGGCATCTTTATAGCTGAGAGAATCAGTCGATTTAGTACTCATTTTTGTCCTTAATTCTTGAAGGTCTTTCTATGCTGTAAAACAGCGTGATAGAATAACATAATGTATCGATTATTGATTATTTTTACCACTGCTTTTTTGCTGATTTCCACAGCCGCATTTGCTGTTGAGATGACTGATTTGTATGTGGCTGAGCAGCGGGTGGCATCACAAGATGTGGCTGCCCGCGATATCGCTGCAGGCAAAGGCTTGCAAACCGTTTTACTTAAGGTGGTGGGCGATCGCAGGCAGGTGGAATCCATCTCCATGACAAGCTTGTCAGAAATTGCACCCAGTTTGGTGGCGCAGCATCAATATTATGACGCGAATGCGGCAAAATTTGCGCACGACAATACGGCACCAGAACAATTGGCCGTGCGTTTGCACTTTGATGAAGCAAAAGTGAACCAACAAATATTAGATTGGGGCTTGCCTGTTTGGGGCAAATCGCGGCCAGACGTTTTATTACTGATCGTGATGGATGATGGCGATGAGAAACGGGTGTTAACCGATGGCAGTGCAGCGGCTAAGTTGGCGATGGCCGTGGCGCGTGAAAGAGCGATTCCTTTATTGTTGCCATTAATGGATTTAGCCGATCAACAAGCATTAAATATGGCTGCATTGTGGCGGGGTGATTTTGATGCGGCAACGCCTTTTGCAACACGATATCAAACGCCTTTGCTGGTAACCGCTCGGATGGCGAGCCAACAAAATGGCCAATGGCGAATGCAATGGCAATATAATGCCTATGGTGAGGTAATGCATTGGCAATCTCGAGGCGATACGGATCAGGCGATACGATTGGGTATGCAGTTGTTGGTCGATAATGTGGCTGGACAATTTAGCCATGTGAAATCAACAGATGCGACACGGTTTTTATTAGAGGTTGAGGATGTGTCTGGCTTTATGGCCCATCAAAAAGTGATGACGTTTTTATCGAACTTAACCTATGTTAATAAGGTGCAACAGCATGCTTTGATTGAAGGTGTGCTCACGGTGTCATTGAATTATTTTGGAGATGAAAAGGCATTACGAACAGTTATTTCAGGTGGCCAAGTATTAACGCCATTATCTGATATTATTGATGCTGATAGATTGTATTACCAAGTGAAGGCTGCATACCGATGACAAGACAACAGTTACCGAATATGATTTCTATTTTTCGTATTCTATTGGTGTTGCCGATCGTATGGGCTTTATTAACAGAACAATTTGCTTTAGCGGCATTTTTATTTGTGGTAGCGGGTGTGTCAGATGCCTTAGATGGCTTTTTGGCTAAACGCTATCAATGGGAATCGCGCTTGGGATCTATCCTAGATCCCGTGGCGGATAAACTACTGCTCTTATCTAGTCTGCTCACGCTGGCATGGTTGAATTTGATTCCACAATGGTTAGTCTGGCTGGCTGTGGCGCGCGATGTAATGATTGTGGCCGGCGGATTGGCATATCATCACTTAATTGGGCGTTTTTCTTTGGTGCCGTTGTGGAGCAGTAAGATTAATACCGTGAGCCAGATTACCTTGGTAGGATTAATTATTTGTCAGCAATTAAATTCTGTATTTAATTCAGCGGTCATGGTCATGGTGTGGCTGGTGATGGCGAGCATCCTGATTTCAGGATCTGAATATATTTTAGTGTGGGGAGTGCGCGCATGGCAACAAAGCAGGCGACAACAACAAAACAAGTAACGCAAAATGCAGCACCGATAGCAGATTCAACCAAATTATGGTGGTTGGCTATTGCAGTCGGTTGTGGCTATTTATTTCATTTGCTAGCCCCTATTCTAACGCCTTTTTTTGTGTCAGCAGTATTGGCCTATTTAGCGGATCCCATTGCGGATAAATTGGAGGAAAAAGGGTTATCACGTACAACATCAGTCGTGATTGTGTTTGGTGGCTTGACCCTCATCGTATTAGTGCTCTTACTGGTATTAATGCCGTTATTGATGAACCAGTTAGGGGCGTTGATTAAACGGATGCCTGAATATTTAACGTTGCTGCAAACAGTATTGACATCATGGCTGGTGAAAATGGGCATGCCGGCAGATATTTTAGCCTTGGATAATTTGCGCGAAACGATGACGGCTTATTGGTCTGAAGTGGGCCAAGTTGTAGGGGGGGTAATGGGCTATGTATCCCGCTCAGGGATGGCAGCATTGCAAGTGTTGGCTAATATTGTGTTGATCCCCGTACTGACATTTTATTTATTGTGTGACTGGGATATTTTGGTGTCTCGTTTTCGTGCTTTATTACCACGTAAGCATGCGGCACGGGTGATTGGTTTGTCATTAGAATGTGACAGTATGCTCTCGGCTTTCATGCGGGGTCAGATCCTCGTCATGCTGGCGTTGGCCATTATGTATAGCGTTGGGCTGAGCTTGATTGGCTTGGAATTGGGCTTATTATTGGGTGTGATTGCAGGTATTGTGAGTTTTGTGCCTTATTTAGGTTTAATTGTTGGGATTTGTTTGGCTGGGGTGGCTGCTTTTTTCCAATTCCATTCTTGGATCCCCGTGGCGGAAGTGGTGGCGGTGTTTACCTTTGCACAAGTGATGGAAGGCACTGTGCTCACACCACGGCTTGTAGGTGATCGTATAGGTTTGCATCCTGTGGTGGTTATTTTTGCCGTGTTGGCAGGTGGCCAATTGTTCGGCTTTGCGGGTTTATTATTAGCATTACCTGTGGCGGCGGTATGTATGGTGTTATTGCGCCATGCGCATCAGCGATATTTAGACAGTGAGCTATATTCTTGAAGCAAAATATACTGCGATTAAATCCACAGGAGATATATTGCTTTGACAATTTCTATTTTGGTGAAAACACCGAGTTAGCATCTGCCTTGCTTGATTTAGTACAAAACACGACAACCGACTATCTCTATCTCTGCGCGCCATCAGGCGAAGGAAAATCTCATTTGCTAATGGCCACACAGCAAGCGGCACAACAGGCAGGTAAACAAGTAGCCTATTTTGCTTTGGATGTATTGGTTTCCGATGCAAACCCCGTTATTTTGGAAGGCGCGGAGCAAGCTGATATCGTATGCTTAGATGCGATGGAGAGTGTGGCGGGGTATCCTGATTGGGAGGAGGCTGTTTTTCACCTTTTTAATCGTTTAAAAGCATCAGGCAGTCAGCTTTTAGTAGCGGCTTCTGCTATTCCGAGTGACATGGTGCTATCGCTTGCTGATTTAAGATCACGCTTAGAAACGGGCACGCATTATCAATTATCCGCACTAATGGACAGTGATAAACAACAAGCATTGCAAAAACAAGCTGCCTACAGAGGGCTCAGCTTGGCAGATAATGTTGCAGATTATTTATTACGGCATTATGGGCGAGATATGGTGGGTTTAATGGCGGTGTTGAAACGCTTAGATGAGGCATCGTTGGCTGAGAAGAGGCGATTGACTATTCCGTTTATTCAGCAAGTTATTGTTTGATGACGCATAAATCTCTTACCGTTATTATTCCCGGTTTAGCGCCGTTATTATCTCAAGAGCTTGCGGCCAGTTTATTGCCTAAGCAACTGAAAAAAATATTGAAACACGGAAAGGAAACCCCCGATGAAGCAACGCTTGTCAGGCACTTGTTTCGCTTATTTAGTAAAGCTAAAATGGAGAGCAATGATCTCCCTGATATTGCCATGTCGGGTATCGGATCTGGGATAAGGCTGAGCCCTTGTTATCTGCGTGCGGATCGAGATCAGTTACGTTTGTTTGGGCCAGAGCAGTTAGCCTTAACAGAATCAGAAGCCACAAAACTTATCGCATTTATCCAACCGTTGATGCCTGCTGAATTAACGCTAGATACGGCGGATAAATGGCATCTAGCGCTTCCTGAGGCACCAAAGGCGGACTTTACTGCGCTAGCGGATGTGGTTGGCCGCGCGGTACAGCCTTATTTACCGCAAGGGGATGAGGCGCGTGATTGGATTCGACTATGGAATGAAGTTCAGATGCAGCTCCATGAATGCCCACTTAATGAACAGCGCGCATCGGCAGGGAAGCTGCCTGTTAACAGTGTGTGGTTTTGGGGATTAGGTGATTTTGAACCCGCTATTAACCGTTGGAATAGTATTGCAGGTGAGCAGGATGCGTTATTTGATTTAGCGAGGTCGGTTAATTTAACCGTGCATCCTTTAGAAAGAGAAGTCAGCCATCTATCGCGTGGTAATCATTTATGGTTATTACCTGAATTTTCATTAGAACAAGATATTGAAACGCAATTAGCGGACTTAGAAAAGACTGTTTTTGAGCCTGTTATGGCCGCTTTAAAATGGCGAAAAACATCAACAGCCAGCTTCGTTTTTCCTGAATTAGCACGATATGAAATAACGCCAATGTCTGCTTGGAAGAGCTGGTAAATCAATATGATAGAAGGCCTATCTAAACTAGATTCGACAGGCTGGGAGGACTTGCCAGCCGCTTGGCCAGATAGCGTGCGCCGCATACTGGCTGCGCGAGGGATTAAAAGCGAACAGGATTTACTTTACCCCCTAGCGGACTTACCAAACCCGCAGCAGTTACTGGGTATGGAAGCGGCAGTTAAGGTGTTAGCTAACGCAATTCGCACGCAGCAAAAAATCATGATTGTGGCTGATTTTGATGCGGATGGCGCAACCAGCTGTGCGGTGGCGATTCGCGGTTTGCAGAGCATGGGGGCGTTGGCGGTTGATTATATTGTGCCCAGTCGCTTTATTCATGGCTATGGCCTGACCACTGAGCTATTAGCAGACATTCCCTTAGTAGGTCAGCCAGATGTGTTGATGACGGTTGATAATGGCATGGCGAGTATCGACGGCGTGGCAGTGGCAAATGCGCGTGGAATGCAGGTGGTGGTGACGGATCATCATTTACCGGGGGAACAGGTGCCAGATGCGGCGGCCATCGTGAATCCAAACCAAGCAGGTGATACCTTTCCGAGCAAGAATTTAGCCGGTGTTGGCGTGTGTTTCTATGTATTGCTTGCTTTACGCACATATTTAAGAGAGCAAGGCTGGTTTGAGGCGCAAAGTATTGAAGAACCTAAGCTGACACCGTTGCTAGATTTAGTTGCTTTAGGCACCGTTGCTGATGTGGTGCCATTGGATAAGTTAAATCGCACCTTAGTGCAGTTAGGTCTCATTCGGATTAGACGAGGACAGGTGAGCGCTGGATTGAAAGCGCTGATTGATGTGGCGGGCAAGACTTTAGCGGGACTGTGTGCGGCTGATTTTGGGTTTGCGGTCGCCCCCCGATTAAATGCGGCTGGGCGGTTGGAAGATATGCGGTTGGGCATTGATACGCTGCTCTGCGATGATAAAGCGACGGCACAACAATATGCAAGCCAACTTGATAGCCTAAATTTGCAACGACGAGAGGTTGAGAAAACGATGCAGGAACAGGCGCAATCAATGTTATCAGCGATGCCTGTATTACAAGCGTGCAAACCCTTAGGTTATTGTTTATTTGATGAAGGCTGGCATCAAGGAGTAATCGGTTTATTGGCTTCGCGGATTAAAACACAACAACATCGACCTGTTATTGCGTTTGCACGCGGGGAGAATGGCGAGGTAAAAGGCTCGGCGCGCTCTATCGAAGGGATCCATATTCGAGATGTGTTGGCCGGTATGGCCAGCCAAGCGCCAGAGATGTTATCGCGCTTTGGTGGGCATAGTATGGCGGCGGGAATGACGCTATTGGAACAGGATTTACCACGGTTCGAGGCGTTGTTTTTAGCGGTGTTGGCAGATACCGTTGCGCCAGCAGTATTAACTCAAAAAACGATGACAGATGGTGAGTTGCTAAGCGCGGAGCTGACTTTATCGTTAGCTGAAACATTAGATCAGTTTGTGCCATGGGGTCAGGGATTTAAGACGCCGCTGTTTCAAGGGGTGTTTAAGGTGGTCGCTTGGCGACAAGTGGGGCAAGAGAAAAACCATTTACGCATGCAATTGCAACATTTAGAGCAAACCAGCAGCATCACGGCGATGGCATTTGGTGAAACCCGCTCAGAATGGCTGGAAACAGATGGTGAAGTGTTGGTTTGTTATCGCATTTCAGTCAATACTTTTCGCGGCGACCGCAGTTTACAGTTATTAGTCGAAAACCTGTTTCAAGTGTAAATGCCGATAAGCTAAAGTTATAGGGTACTACTTTAGTCTTAGATTCCCTTAAGGGCTTGACGCAGAGCGGGATTACAAGTAAATTAATGGGTTTTATTCTAGCATTGCTCTTTGTCGGAAAGAGTTGTGGTGCTAGGAAATATCATACTTAATCATGACAGAGTAAGGGAAACACGTGGACTTAAGCGGTGGCGACATTTTAATTCGTTGTTTGAAAGACGAAGGGGTTGAATTTTTATTTGGATATCCAGGCGGCGCAGTGCTTCATATTTATGATGCATTGTATAAGCAAGATGATGTCAAACATATTCTTGTTCGTCATGAGCAAGCAGCGACGCATGCTGCCGATGGTTATGCGCGCGCAACAGGGAAGCCGGGTGTTGTTTTAGTGACGTCTGGTCCTGGCGCAACCAATGCCGTAACAGGTATTGCAACGGCGTATATGGATTCTATTCCGATGGTGGTGATTACGGGTCAAGTAGCCACGTCTAGCATTGGTAGTGATGCGTTTCAAGAAGTCGATGCGGTTGGGATTACACGTCCTTGCGTAAAACATAATTTCCTTGTGAAAGATGTGAATAAAATTGCTGAAACAATGAAGAAAGCCTTTCAAGTGGCGACAACAGGTCGTCCAGGCCCCGTTGTGGTTGATATTCCGAAGGATATTACAGACCCTGCGATTAAAGTGCCTTATGAATATCCTACAGCGGTAGCGATGCGCTCATATCAACCTGCAATTGAAGGAGATCCTGAGCTAATCAAAGAAGCCGTTGCTTTATTACTGACAGCGAAACAACCGATGATCTATTCAGGTGGTGGCGTGGTGTTGGGGCAAGCTTCAGAAGAACTCCGTACTTTTGTGAGTACATTAGGCTTCCCAATTACCAGCACTTTAATGGGTTTGGGGGCTTATCCTTATGATGATGAGCAGTTTATTGGCATGTTGGGTATGCATGGTAGCTATGAAGCCAATATGGCAATGCATGATTGTGATGTATTGATTGCGGTGGGCGCACGATTTGATGATCGGGTAACCGGTAAAATTGCTGAATTCTGCCCCGATGCCAAAATTATTCATATTGATATTGATCCGTCGTCAATTTCGAAAACGATTACAGTTGATGTGCCGATTGTTGGCAATGTTGGCAATGTGTTGCAGGAAATGAATAACTTGCTGGCAAGCCAAGAGATGCCAAATATTGATGCTTGGTGGACGATTATCAATGATTGGCGCTCAAGACAATGTATGGCCTTTGATCGTGATAGCGATAAAATCAAGCCACAACGGGCGATTGAAATTGTGCATGAAATTACGGGTGGGGATGCGTACGTTACATCCGATGTCGGTCAACATCAAATGTGGGCAGCACAATTTTATGGCTTTGATAAGCCGAACCGTTGGATTAATTCAGGCGGCCTAGGCACAATGGGCTTCGGCTTACCTGCTGCAATGGGTGTACAGCTCGCTTATCCAGATGAAACCGTTGTTTGTGTGACAGGTGAAGGTAGTATCCAGATGTGTATTCAGGAATTATCAACCTGCTTGCAGTATGGTTTGCCAATTAAAATTGTGGCGTTGAATAACCGTTATTTAGGTATGGTTCGGCAATGGCAGCAGTTTTTTTATAAAGAGCGCTATTCGCATTCTTATATGGAGTCGTTGCCTGATTTTGTGAAACTGGCAGAAAGTTATGGTCATGTGGGCATTCGGATTGAAGATCCTAAAGATTTAGAATCAGAATTGAAACGTGCTTTTGCAATGAAAGATCGCTTGGTCTTTATTGATATCGTGACGGATCAAACAGAAAACGTATACCCAATGATCGCAGCAGGGATGGCGCATAATGAAATGCATCATTCACCACATTGTACATTGCCACAAAATCCAGAGCGGGAATTAGCATAATGCGGCATATTATTTCGATTTTAATTGAGAATGAAGCGGGCGCATTATCACGTGTTGCAGGATTATTTTCTGCACGTGCGTATAATATTGAATCATTAACTGTTGGGCCGACTGAAGATTCGACTTTGTCACGCATTACTATTGTGACATTGGGCTCAGAAACCATTATTGAACAAATCATCAAGCAAGTGGATAAATTGATTGATGTGGTCGCTGTTAATCAGCTCACCAGTGATTTACACATTGAGCGTGAAATTGTATTGGTGAAGGTGAAAGCGTGCGATAGCCAAGAGCGCGAAGATTTAAAACGCCTTGCAGAAGTATTTCAAGGCAGAATCATAGATGTCACAACCGATACTTATATTATTGAATTGACTGAATCTGTGGTTCAGATTGATTCATTTATTGCGGCGTTAGCCGAGCATGAAATTATAGAAACAGTACGTTCTGGTGTCTCAGGTATTGCCCGTGGTGGCAAAATCTGTGAGGCAGAATAATAAACATTTATAGAAAATTATTTTTTTAAGGAAAACATTATGAGTTTGAACATGTATTACGATAAAGACTGTGATTTATCGATTATTAAGGGGATGAAAGTCACCATTGTAGGGTATGGTTCACAAGGCCATGCACACGCAAATAACCTGAAAGATTCAGGTGTCGATGTCACTGTTGCATTACGTGATGGTTCCTCTTCAATTCCTAAAGCAACCGGTTCTGGCTTACGTGTTGAAACAACAGCGAAAGCAGTACGCGATGCTGATTTGGTGATGATTTTAACACCCGATGAATTCCAAGGCGAACTCTATAGAGATGAGATTGAGCCTAATTTGAAAAAAGGTGCGGTATTAGCCTTTGCACATGGTTTCAGTATCTTATATAACCAAGTTGCACCACGTAATGACTTAGACGTTATTATGATTGCCCCTAAAGCACCGGGCCATACCGTGCGTAGTGAATTCGTACGCGGTGGTGGTATCCCAGATTTGATCGCGGTGCATCAAGATGCATCAGGTCGCGCCAAAGAAATCGCATTGTCTTATGCTTCTGGTGTGGGTGGCGGTCGTACGGGTATTATCGAAACCACTTTCCGTGATGAAACTGAAACAGATTTATTTGGTGAGCAAGCGGTGTTATGTGGTGGTGCCGTTGAATTGGTTAAAGCGGGTTTTGAAACATTAACAGAAGCAGGCTATGCACCAGAAATGGCTTACTTTGAATGTTTGCATGAATTGAAATTGATTGTAGATTTAATGTATGAAGGTGGTATCGCTAACATGAATTACTCGATTTCAAATAACGCTGAATATGGCGAATATGTTACCGGCCCTAAAATCATCAATGAAGAAAGTCGTAGAGCGATGCGCGAAGCATTGAAAAATATCCAAGAAGGTAAATATGCAAAACAATTTATTTTAGAAGGTGCAACAGGTTACCCAGAAATGACGTCAATGCGTCATATCAATGCAGAGCATCCTATTGAAAAAACAGGTGCGAAGCTGCGTGAAATGATGCCGTGGATCAATAAAATTGTAGATAAATCTAAAAACTAAAAGCACGTTCACCTTTTCACTCAGCATGGCGTTATTTCCGTACTCGAATGGTCACATATGAATTATATGCTCACATTCTCTGCGCGAAAATGCCTTGTTCTGAGCGAAAATCTAAACGTGCTGAATAAAATGAAGTAGTATTAAACGGGGATAAGTAGCAATACTTATCCCCGTTTTGTTTTCAGCTATCTAAAGCGAGTATTACACCATGTCATTAAAAGAAAAATATCGGGATACAAAGGGCATTTATTTATTGCCTAACCTGTTCACGACAGCTGGTTTGTTTGCTGGGTTTTATGCCATTATCGCGGCGACCCGTGGTGATTTTGAATCGGCAGCCATTGCAGTATTTATTGCGATGATAATGGATGGGTTTGATGGCCGAGTGGCAAGAATGTTAGGGGCACAAAGCGCGTTTGGCGCTGAATATGATAGTTTGGCCGATATGGTGTCATTTGGGATGGCACCGGCATTGGTAATGTATCACTGGTCATTAGTCGGCATGGGGAAGGCAGGATGGTTGGTTGCTTTTATTTATGTGGCTTGTGCAGCACTGCGCTTAGCCAGATTTAATACCCATCTTGATGATGAGGAGTCGGATAAAGGCTTTTTCCAAGGCTTAGCCAGCCCCGCGGCGGCGGCGTGTTTAATGGGTTGGGTGTGGTTAGGGGCCGCCAATGAATTTAATGCTAGCTTAACGTCAACGGTTGGGCTGTTTTTGACTTTTACTTGTGGTGCGTTAATGGTCAGCAACTTGCGATATCATAGCTTTAAAGGTGTTAACTTTCATGATAAGGTGCCGTTCGTTGTTGTTTTGATGATCGTGTTCGTCTTCGCGTTGATTTCATTGGACCCACCGATTGTATTGTTTAGCTTGTTTGCAATTTACGCATTATCTGGGCCAGTACTTGGTTTGAATGATTGGCGAAAAAAGGAGCAAACGACAGAAGAATAGCGTTGACATTTCAATGTTTTAGATTACAATGCATCCTATGAACACGAAACAATCTTTTTTCACAACAAATCAGGGTGCTGTTTCTCAGCAAGGTTTGTCTGTGTGCGTGTTTAATCTGCAGTCACTCCTGCTTCTACTGCCTTAGGGCATATATAACGAAGCAATACAGCTTTCTTAGGGCATATATAACGAAGCAATACAGCTTTGTCAGCGCTATAGCTGGCAACTATTCTGAGATATGACATTCCGTCGCTTTTTATACGGTTATCTGACAAAAATATTTGTCGTACAAATGTCTCAAATGAAATATAATTCTGTATAAATTGGAGCAGAACAATGAGTGACAAATTAATTATTTTTGATACCACCTTACGAGATGGTGAACAGAGCCCTGGTGCATCGATGACCAAGGACGAAAAAGTGCGGATCGCGAAATCCTTAGAAAAAATGAAGGTGGATGTGATCGAGGCAGGTTTCCCGATTGCCAGCGTGGGCGATTTTGAAGCAGTAGAAGCGGTTGCCAATGTGATTACGGATAGTCGGATCTGTGCACTTTCTCGGGCTTTAGATGGCGATATTGATCGCGCGGGTGAGGCCTTAAAAGGGGCCAATGCGTCGCGTATTCATACCTTTATTGCCACCTCACCGATTCATATGGAAATGAAATTGCGGATGTCACCTGATCAGGTGGTTGAGAACGCGGTGAAAGCAGTGAA
>VAPK010575998.1_pt1 | contig 21006 bp, 19 predicted proteins | sample 3395031 | NCBI WGS metagenome assembly VAPK01 (sample SAMN08290443, study PRJNA428436) | hydrothermal vent metagenome | isolation source: Deep-sea hydrothermal vent chimney 1 | place: Pacific Ocean: Juan De Fuca Ridge
TGAAATTTGTACCACAAAGTTTATTGAAAAAGGAAGTTATATAGAACTAAATAAACTGTTGAGAAATTTTTTCAGCTTTTCTACTTTCTGAATAATCATAAAAACCTTCACTAGATTTCACACCAAGTTTCCCTGCAGTAACCATATTTACTAATAAAGGACATGGCGCATATTTCGAATTTCCAAAGCCATCATACAATACATTTAAAATAGACAGACAAACATCTAAACCAATAAAGTCAGCTAATTGTAAAGGTCCCATTGGGTGAGCCATACCTAATTTCATAACTGTGTCAATTTCATAAACACCAGCAACTCCCTCGTATAAAGAATAAATAGCTTCATTGAGCATTGGCATTAAAATTCTATTGGCTATAAAACCAGGGTAATCATTCACTTCAACAGGAACTTTATTCAATTTCTTTGAAAGTTCCATAATTGTTTGAGTAACGGTATCAGAAGTAGAATAACCACGAATAATCTCTACCAATTTCATGATAGGTACAGGGTTCATAAAATGCATTCCAATTACTTTATCGGGTCTTGATGTCACAGCAGCAATTTTTGTGATAGAGATTGACGAGGTATTAGAAGCAAGAATAGTATTAGCTTCACAAACAGCATCTAATTCTTTAAAAATTTTAAGTTTTAAATCTATATTTTCTGTAGCAGCTTCTACGACCAAATTAACATCTTGAACTCCATATTTTACAGAAGTAAATGTTTGAATATTTGCTAGAGTCTTTTGTTTGTCTTGTTCAGTAATGCGTTCTTTAGAAAGCATTCTGTCTAGGTTTTTTGTAATAGTAGCGATGCCTTTGTCAATAGCGGCTTGAGAAATGTCAATTAAATTGACTTGATACCCGTTTTGTGCAAATACATGGGCAATTCCGTTTCCCATGGTTCCTGCACCTATTACTGCTATGTTTTTCATTAAGTTAGTATTTAAAATATTATTTTTTATCATTCAGAACGTATCCCGAGTATTCGGAAGAAGTGAAGAATCTCATTAACTAGAGGTTTGCTTTTACCTTTCCATTTAGTTCTTTATTAATTATTCAAAACAATCAATAATTTGCTGTGCAACTCTCAAGGCCTTTGCACCATCATTTAAAGTAACAACAGGTCTAGTGTCATTAGTAATAGCATCTGCAAAAGTTTCTAGTTCATCTAAAATAGCGTTGTTAGCTTCTATGGTTGGGTTTTCAAAATAAATTTGCTTTTTTACACCTTCAGCATTTTGTAATATCATAGCAAAATCATCAGGATTTTCTGGTACATCCTTCATTTTTACGACTTCACTTTTCTTTTCTAAAAAGTCAACTGAAATGTAGGCATCCTTTTGAAAGAAACGAGATTTTCGCATGTTTTTCATAGAAATTCTACTAGCGGTTAAATTGGCAACACATCCGTTTTCAAACTCAATTCTAGCATTTGCTATATCTGGAGTGTCGCTAATTACGGCTATACCACTGGCATGAATATTTTTAACCTCAGAATCCACTACGCTTAAAATGATATCAATATCATGAATCATCAAATCTAACACCACTGGCACATCAGTTCCTCTTGGGTTAAACTCAGCCAATCTGTGAGCTTCAATAAACATCGGAGTTTTTATCATGTCTTTCACAGCGGTAAAAGCAGGGTTGAACCTTTCTACATGACCTACTTGCCCTTTAACATGTTCTTGACTTACTAAAGTTTTTATGGCTTCAGCTTCAGTTACGGTGTTAGTAATAGGTTTCTCAATAAAAATATGTTTTCCTTTAGTAATAGCTTCTTTAGCACAGTTAAAATGTGATAGGGTTGGGGTTACAATATCAACTACATCTACAGTCTCAATCAATTCAGTTATAGAATCAAAAGCTTTATAGCCAAATTCTTTAGCTACTTTTTGAGCATTTTCTTGAATAGGATCATAAAATCCGATAAGCGTATACTTTTCTGATTGTTGTAATAATTTTAAATGAATTTTACCAAGATGACCCGCACCTAAAACACCGACTTTTAGCATAAAAAATGATTTGTAACAAAGCTACATATATTTTGTTGAGAAATTTAAGAAATAACAAATTTTAAAAAGGATTGTTTCTTGAAATAATTAATTACTTTTGGTTTTCAACCATGAAAGACACGCATAGACACAAAGGGCTTAGAAATCAGTTAGTTAAAATAGTTAAAGGTAAAGGGATTAAAGATGAAAGAGTGCTAGATGCGATCTCTAAAATTCCGAGGCATTTATTTATGGATTCTGGTTTTGTTGATTTTGCTTATCAAGACAATGCTTTTCCTATTGCTGCAGACCAAACCATTTCACAACCATATACAGTTGCTTTTCAAACAGAATTATTAGAAATAAAACCTAAGGATAAAGTCTTAGAAATTGGTACAGGTTCTGGGTATCAAACAGCGGTATTGATAGAATTGAAAGCTGAGGTTTATAGTATTGAGCGACAAAAAGAACTGTACGAAAAAACAAAAAAATTCCTTCCGAAATTGGGGTATGTGGCTAAAAAATTAAATTTTGGCGATGGCTATAAAGGGTGGTCAGAATATGCTCCTTTTGATAAAATAATTGTGACTGCAGGTGCACCTTTTGTGCCAAAGCCATTGCTGAGTCAGTTGAAAATAGGAGGTAGGTTAGTGATTCCTGTAGGTGATGAAGTTCAGGTTATGACCTTATTTATCCGTAAAGGAGAAAAAGAATTTGAAAAACATGAACTAGGTGATTTTCGCTTTGTACCAATGTTAAAGGAGAGTCAGAAGTAGTTTGCTGTTAAATCGTTTCGAATTGATCTAAAATTATACGGCCTTTAAACTCAAATCCATATTATAAACTGAATGTGTCAATGCACCTGATGAAATGAAGTCAACACCACAATCGGCATAAGCTCTTAAAGTATTTTCATTAATGCCACCGGAAGATTCTGTCAAGCATTGATTTCCAATTAATGCCACTGCTTTACGAGTATCCTTATAATTGAAATTATCTATTAGAATTCTGTAAACACCATCAGATTTCAAAATTTCTTCAATTTCTTGAAGACTTCTCGCTTCTACAATAATCTTTAAATCACGATTGGTTTCTTTTAAATAATTCTTGGTTTTTGTAATGGCTTTGGTAATGCCACCAGCAAAATCAATATGATTGTCTTTAAGCATAATCATATCGTATAAAGCAAAGCGATGATTTTCACCACCACCAATTTTCACTGCCCATTTTTCTAGGGCTCTAATGCCTGGAGTCGTTTTTCGAGTGTCTAAAATTTTAGTTTTTGTACCTTCTAATAAACGGGCAAATGACTGTGTTTTTGTAGCAATAGCACTCATTCGTTGCATGGCATTTAAAACCAAGCGTTCGGCTTTTAAAATGGATTGAGAGCTGCCTTCTACATAAAAAACGATATCTCCATATTTCACAGAACTTCCATCTTCTATAAGTGTTTCAATTTTTAAATCAGCATCAATATGATTGAAAACAAGCTTTGCAAATTCAACTCCTGCTATGATACCTTCGTCTTTTACCAATAACTTTGCTTTGCCTTTGGTTTCTTTAGGGATACATGCTAGCGATGAATGATCGCCATCACCAACATCTTCACGAATGGCGTTTGTAATGATAAGTTGTAGTTCTTTTTCAAATTGTTGTTTGGAAATCATATGGTGAATTTAGAGTACAAAAATAACAAATTCTAAAAAAGAAATTCCAAATCCCAAGCAATAAATTTTCTAATACATATTTTGGATTATATTTGAGCTATGAAAATAAAATTGCTCACCATTGGTAAAACAGATGATAAAAACTTGATACAGATGATTGATACCTATCAAAAACGATTGAATCATTATATCAAATTTGAGTTGGAAGTGATTCCTGATATTAAAAATGTAAAAAACCTATCAGAGAATCAGCAAAAAGAAAAGGAAGGAGAATTGATTCTTAAAAAAATAAATGCAACTGACCAATTGATTTTGTTAGATGAAAAAGGAAAGGAATTTCGTTCTATTGAATTTTCGAAATTTTTACAAAAAAAGATGAATGCTGGTATCAAGCAATTGGTATTTATAATTGGTGGTCCTTACGGATTTTCTGATGCAGTATATAAAAAAGCACAAGGAAAAGTATCCTTATCAAAACTTACATTTTCGCATCAAATGATTCGATTGTTTATGGTAGAACAGTTGTACAGAGCATTTACCATTTTAAAAAATGAGCCTTATCATCATGAATGAAAGGAGAAATATCAAAAAACAAAAAACAAATCCCGAATATCAAGAATTGAAATTTGGGATTTATTTTTAAAACTTAGATTATAATGAATAGGTGTTAGTTTGTATCGAGGTACTTTTCAACAATACTCATTTGTGGTCTTTCTGCTCCATTTTGTGGGTCACTTTCACCTGTATCATCAGTAGGGTCAATAGCCATTTTGTCTGGGCCCCAACGTGGGCCGCCAGCCCAATAGGTACCATTAATCTTATTATTTTTTATATGCGTGAGGAAGTTGTCTAAGGTAATAAGCCATCTTTCATCGTCATCAGGAACACCATACTCGCCAATATAACCTCTAAAATTATTTTCTTTTAACCAATCAACAAAAGGTTTTACTCGGTTAATACCTGTATCTGGCGTTGCACCTTCATCATCGTATGAGCTACCGTAAAATCCACCAGCATTAGCATCAAAATAGACATGTGCTTCAAAGATAATTTTTTTTGAAGGATCAACAAGATCTTTTAAATTATCACTTTCTTCTTTCCATCGCTCAGCAGAACTCCAACTATCACCGCCAACAATAATTGTAGTTTTAGTATCAATAGTTCTTATGCCATTAATAATTTCTTGAGCAATAGAAAACCAAGGTGTGTCTGAGAGCATATCATGGGGTTCGTTCATAATACCATAGCCCCAAATATTAGTTTCATCTTTAAATTCATTGGCAAATTTAATCCAAAAGTCTTTTACGTTTGCAATACTAACTTGGTCATTTGCACCAATAATTACATCTTCTCCATTAAGGCGAAACCTCCCATAATTATGTAAATCTAAAATGACATACATATCTCTATCAGTTACCATTTTCACAAATTCTTTGATTCTATTTAGATTTTCAGTTTCTAAAGCTCCTCCAAATTCACCTTGAAGCCTTTCCCATCTGAATGGTAGTCTAATTAATTTCAATCCTTTAGAGTTATAATAATCTAATTCTGCTGCGTTAGGGTAGGTGTATTGTTGGTCTAAAGTACCAGGCATATTCTCTTCATCAAATTCAGCTCCAGCAAGGTTGACACCAAAAGGACTTAGAACTTGTGTGTTGTCAGGATTGTCAGGGTTTTCAGTTTGATCATCATTGCTACATGAAAAAACGATAATTGTCATTAGGCATACTACTAATAGGTGTTTTACTTTCATTTTTTTTGATTTTAAATTAAATTTTATAAACTTTAAATGTATTTGTCTTCGTTTTAATAAAATATATTCCTTTTTTTAAACTGTTAAGATTGATAATTACTCTTGTGCTAGTCTCATTGATAGGTAAATCAATAATTTTTTGACCTAAACTATTATAAATACGAATGTCAGTTAGCTCAATTTGATTGCTTTTAATTGTTATAGTGATTGAAGCGGGATTAGGGTATACTAAAACATCATCTTTTTTGTATTCTATGTTACCAAGTACAGCTGTATATTCAAAAGGTCCGAGATCAATTCCATTTCCTTGAGGTCTATCAATTCCATCAAAGTCTTTACTTGGAGCATTTACTGCAGTACCAGCATCTATACATAGAGAGGATGATTTTAAATGAAAATCATTAGTTTCAAGATCGGAATAGTTTGGGTTAAATGTTGTTATATTTATTCCAGACGGTGTTTCGAAACCATTATTGTAAAAATTGGTATACTCATAATTAAAATTTACAGGATAGGCTATGTCTTGATGGACTTGTGTTTTTGAATAGTTTTGTATATTGGTTACAATACAATTCACCATTTTATTATTTGAATTTTCACGATCTGATACAAATAGATTTTTACCACCATAAAAAACACAATTCATAAAAACATTATCATTACTGCTTGATGGGTAAGCGAAATAATGAAAAGTGATAACATCTTGTTTTGTGTTTTGAAAAATACAATTTTCAAAAACATTGTGGTGTCCTGCGTTCTCATTATCATTATCATGCGTGTCCCAAAACATTACTGCATAATCAGCATCAATTGTTTTACAGTTTTTAAAAGTGTTGTAGCTTCCTTCACGAATAGTAAAACCACAATTAATAGCAGTACAGTTTTCGAAAAGATTATTTTTTGAACCAGCATGACGGACATTAAAGCCATAATATTCAAATCCTTTAGCAATACAATTGCGTACAATATTATTTTCGCAATTCCCTTTTAAACCAATGGCATGTCCAGAATGTTCTATATTATTTAAGCGTTCTACATAGCAATTTTCAACAACATTATTATTTCCACTGATATGAATATAGTAATCCATTGCACTTTTGTTTCCTGTAGAATTATCATCAGCATAAACTTTACAGTTATTTATAAGGCTATTATCTCCAACTATTGAAATTCCTTCAGCACAAGAGTTATAGACTACACAATTGTTTAGTGTGATATCGTTTGCTAAAGAACCAAAAACGAGACCTTTTCCATTGTATTCAGCATTAACATCTCCAAAATACATGGCAATTACGTTAGTAATAGTAATATGGTGTGCATTGTAACCAAACATACCATATTCGTAATTTTTAATTTGAATATTATTAATGTTAATATACTTCTTGCCTTGTAAATCTATGCCAATACCTTTGGTTCTATCTCCTCCATCAATTAATGGCATTATAGAAGCATTTAAATCATCGCCATATTTCCAATTTAAATTTGGATTGTCTTCAGGTGTGGTTTTGTATCCTTCAAATGTAATTGGGAGGTTTGCTGTTCCGTCTTTCTGAAAAATAATATTTTCATTGCCGTAGTTTCCTGCTTTAATAAAAACCTTATCTCCTGATGTAACTGCACTTGCTGTTGAAGCTGCGTAGCTTATAGTTCTCCATGAGGTTGCTGTAGTTTTACCATCATTAGAATTGTTGCCTGAAGTTGATACATAGTATGTGTTTTGTGAGACTCCGATAAAGAAAGTGAACACAGTTACGATACCGATAAATAATTCTCTTAAGTTGCACATAATTAGACTTGGTTTAATTAATCTAATGCTACTAAGTTAGAAGTGAATTCTTAAGGAAATCTAAAGTTGCTATTGGTGAGATGGCACAATTAAAACTATTTAATTGAAATCTAATGTTCTGATTTCAATTAATTTAAAGGTTAGAATGTAAAGTCTTAAAACTTGGGTTTTGGAATTTGTTATTTGGAATTTATTTTAGTGCTTGCTCAAGATCCCAAATAATATCGTTATAGTTTTCAATACCAATAGAAAGTCTAACTAATTTATCAGTAATACCTATTCGTTTTCTGTGTTCAGGATCAACACCTGCATGTGTCATGGTAATTGGGTGTTGCACCAAGCTTTCTGTACTACCAAGACTTACGGCTATTTTAAAAAGTTTTAAACTATTCATAAATTGAAAGGCTTCTTTTTCGCCACCATTAATATCAAAAGAAATCATTGCTCCAGGTGCTTCGCATTGCTTTTGATAGATGATATGTTCCTTACTGCCTTTTTCTAATAAGCCTAAATAATACACTTTTTCAACGTTGGGATGTTGACTTAAAAACTGTGCAATTTCTTGTGCATTTTTGGTTTGTTGATCCATCCTTACTTTCAACGTCTCTAAACTTCGAAGCAATAACCATGCGGTATTCGGACTTAACATATTACCTAAAAATGTGCGTAATGTTTTTACACGTACCATCAAATCAGCAGCACCTAAAACAGCACCAGCAATTAAATCGCTATGACCGCCAATATACTTGGTAGCAGAATACAACAAAATGTCAGCACCAAATTGTAATGGATGTTGCCACAATGGTCCCATATACGTATTGTCAACGGTAAGTAACACTTGTTTTTCATTCGTACTAAAATGGTTGGCGATATTTTTATAACTTTCAATGTCAACAATTGCATTGGTAGGGTTGGCTGGAGTTTCTAAAAAAATCATAGCTAGTTTGTCTCCTTTACCAGATGCTTTAATCATTTTTATAATATTTTCTTCATTTTCATTAGGATGAACAGCTAGTGTATGAATACCAATTTTAGATAAGAAATGGTTGATAAAATGGTCTGTACCTCCATAAAGAGGATTGCTATACACAAGTAAATCACCTGGCTTTAAGAATTCTAAGAGTACAGTACTGATGGCTGACATGCCACTTTCAAAAACAGCACAATCATCCGCTTTGTCCCACAAGCAGAGCCTGTTTTCAAGTATTTCTAAATTCGGATTGTTAATTCTACTGTAGATAAGACCCAACTCTTCTTGAGGTTCTTTTTCACGCAATCCATAGGCTATTTCAAAAAATGCTTTACCCTCTTCAGCAGTTTTATATTCAAACGTTGAGGTTTGAAAAATAGGACATTTTACAGAGCCTTGTGATAGCTCTGGTTTGTATCCGTGACTCATCATTAAACTTTCAGGACTCATTTTATGGTTGCTCATAGTGTTGCTGTTTTAGCAATATCAAAGTTAATGGTGATGGTGTTTTTATCCTAATTTTATGTAAAATACAGTATAATAATCTATATTTGTATGAATAAAAGTGTAATATTCTTTTTTAATTTAAATTTTAAATTCATTTCAGTATAAAATTCTACATCATGATAGGCGAAACGGATAAATCAATTTTAAGATTGCTACAGAAAAACAGCAAGTACACTATAAAAGAACTGGCTAGTAAATTAAATTTAACATCTACACCAGTTTTCGAGCGTATCAAACGGTTGGAAAAGGATGGTTTTATTGTTTCATATAAAGCGGTTGTAGATAGAAAGAAAGTAGGTTTATCATTGCTGGTGTTTTGTAATGTTTCTTTAAATCAACATGAGGCTGAATTTATTTCAAAATTTGAAAAAGACATTCAGCACTTTACAGAAGTGATTGAATGTTTTCATATTGGAGGGATGTTTGACTATTTGTTAAAAGTGGTAGTACAAGATATGGATGCTTATCAATATTTTGTTGCCAAAAAACTAGCTACAGTAAATAACATTCGTCAAGTACAAAGCTCTTTTGTGATGACAGAGGTAAAGTCTACTGCAAGTTTGCCAATTGATTGATTAATTAAAAAAGGTGATGAGCCTTTCGTTAATAGTTGCTTTTGAAAATCCTATATTTTCTTTGATCCATTGGATTGTTTTGTGATGATAGATAAACACATGTGTTGGATCGTTTTTATAATACCAATCATGAAAATTAAGGGTGTCATCAAAAAGTACAGTCATACAATACAAGTTTCCATTAGGTTTGAGTAAATTTTTCAACAAGTTGAATTCCTTTTTAGGATGGTAAAAATGTTCCATCACTTCACAACATGCAATATAGTTGTAAGTAGATTTTAAAAGGTTTAGATGCTTATGAAAAAACGGATCATATTGTGCAATTTGGAATTTGTTGTCTTGCAGTACTTTAGAGATTACAGGCCCTGTTCCTGCTCCAAAATCTAGCCCTGTATCCTCTTTCGTAAAATCTCTTTGAATAGCAGCTGTGATGGGCGAAACAAATTTCTGATAATTGATATCTTCGACATCATTTTTATGCAATTGGTAACGTATAATTTCTTTAGAAGAATCAAGTCTTAATTTCTGATCTAGAAAGATGCCATAACAAGTCGAACATTGAAAAAAATATCTATCATTTTGTTGATAGAAAAGGGCAGATTTACTAGTGCATAACGGACAGCTAGTCGTTGTGTTTTGTTTAGGATGCATATCATTTAATTCTCATTTCAATCATATGCTTGGTAAAGCCTACTTTTTCATAAGCTCTTATTGCTGCTTTGTTACCGTGATATACATGTAAACGTATTTCATGTACATCTTTCTTTTTACACCAGGCCGTCAATTCACTGATTATGTTTTTATTAATTCCTTTGCCTCTATGTTTTGGCAAGGTGTACATAAAGCCTAAATACCCAAAACAAGTATGTTGTAAGGCTTCTTTTGCCTTTTCTATTCTAGCATAACCACAACTTATAATTTCATTATTAATTTCTGCAACTATCAAATGAATGTGTTTTGCAGTCAACATTTCGTTGAGGTCGTAATATGTAGTTGGTGTGTGTTTTATAGTTGGGTCTAAAGGACGTTCAGCTTCAATAACTCCCTGTTCAAATTCTAATAGGGTAGAGAGGTCTTTTGCTGTTGCTTTTCGGAGAGTAATTTGGTTCATTGTTGAAAGATACAAATATTTGAGCATAAAAAAAGCCTATCAAATTTGATAGGCTTTGTAAGTAAAAATTTTAAAAGATATATAATTAAATCACTTTTACATTTACTGCGTTTAGTCCTTTTCTACCTTCCTGTAAATCGAATTCAACTTCATCGCCTTCGCGTACTTCGTCGATTAAACCAGAGATGTGTACAAAATGTTCTTTGTTGTTTCCTTCTTCTGTAATAAAACCGAATCCTTTTGATTCATTGAAGAATTTTACTGTTCCTTTACTCATTTTAAATAAATTAAATATTAATATAAGCGACAAATATAGTGTATTTTATGTTACGGAGGAAATTAATTTTTAAAAACACTTGTTTTTGCTAGATTAACGATGTTGTTATCGTCTTGATTTAATAGTCGTTTTGACTTTAAATATCGATTAAAATTATAGTCGTCGTAATTTGAAGCATTTTTATCCATGCTGCTAATATGTACACGTCCTGATGAGTGAATAAATTCATTATTACCGATCCACATCCCTACATGAACTACACGCTCTTTTTTGTCTTTTGTGGCAGGAGTACCGAAGAAAAGTAAGTCGCCAGCTTGTAGGTTTTTAAAATTTTTATTTTCATCAGCAAGTAATCCTGTATGTACCTGTTGCGATGCATCTCTAGGGATAATCATCCCGTTTAGGAAGTAAATAGTTTTTGTAAAACCACTACAATCTACACCTTTAGAAGATGTACCTCCCCATAAGTAGGGAAGCCCCATAAGGTTTTTAGAGGTTTTAATTAGTGATTTTTGTGTAGTTTCTAATTCAGCCAACCATGTTTTGTATTTTTTAGCTTGATTTTTATGAACATAAGCAGTTCTTCCATCAGGATATTTTACTTTGTAAAAGGATTTTAATTCTTCAGTAAGTTCTAAAACATCTCCAGCTACCAAGTCAGAAACTATATTTTGTTGTTCTTCTTCAAATGATTGTCCGTAGGTATCTAAAAAAATGATTTTATCTGCTAATTTCCAAGTTGCAAACTCTTCTTGTGTCATTAACTGTATACCGCCACCATCTACCCACGATAAATATTTGTCGGGAGTTTGTATCAAATACCAATTATCAATTTTTTTATACACTAAAACTGGTGAGCCTAATGTAGCTTGTGTTGCTAATTCTGATGAGTGTTTAGGATTGCTTCTTAAATTGGCAACAGAAATTTTTATTACGCCTCGTGTTTTTCCTTCTAAATTGGCATTAGGTAGCAATTGAATACTATCCACGAAAGTGATATTCTCAGCTTTTAAATTTTCTTTCAAAGTATTGATAGCTTCAGGCAGATTTGATTCTCCTTTAAGGATAATTTCAAGATTGTTTTTAACCGAAATAATATCAAATAAGGCAACTCTTTTATCTGGAGCAAATTGATTTTTCACAACAATTATCTGCTCTTCTAAAGGATTGATATTAACATCTTCTTTTTTTGAACAAGAGCTTGATAATAAGATAAATAAAGTCAGTAATGTAAATTTACAGTTTAAGTTCATAAATTCATGAATCTATAGGTGAAATAAATCTATTATTTGGCATTTATTGCAGCTCCAACAATACCCGCTTCATTTTCAAATTCAGAAGGCAACACTCGTACATTCACAGTGAGCTGATCTTTGAATTTGTCTATCTTTTTACTGGCACCGCCTCCTAAAATAATCAAATCAGGTGAGGTGACTAGAACTACAAATTTCAAGAACTTATTAAAACGTTTTCCCCATTTTTTATAACTTAATTCTTCTCTTTTACGAGCGGCATCAGAAGTGTAAGTTTCATAGTATTTATAATTTTTATACGGAATTGTACCTAATTCAATATTCGGAATAAGCACTCCGTCATGAAATAAGCCAGAACCAAGACCAGTACCAATAGTAATCATTACTACAGTCCCTTTTTGACCTTTACCAGCTCCAAATGTCATAGCGGCCAACCCTGCAGCATCAGCATCGTTAACTATTTTAAAATCTAAGCCTGTATGTTGTTTGAATAAATTGTCAGCCTGAAGGCCTTTCCAGCTTTGGTGTATGTTACTGGCAGATAAAACTTTACCATGCGATACAATTGCAGGGAAGCCACAACCTACTTTGCCTTTCCAATTAAAATGCTGAACTAAATTTGCAATTTCATCAGCGACATCGCTAGGCATTGCTCCTTTGGGAGTAGGAATTCGATGCTTCTCTGAAACCAATGCCCCAGTTTCTACATTTACAATTGCACCTTTAATACCCGTGCCTCCTATATCTATTCCTAAAATTTCCATGCTTAAAATTGTTTATCTGTTATCGTTTTTTTGAACTTTAAATTTGCTAATAATAGTTGAGATATGCAAGTATTAATTCCTGCTTACTTTTTGTCAATAATCTTCCTTGTAGCCACAGGTAAATCAATATTCTCTTTAAGAAATCTCTTGTGTACTGCTTCTAGTAAGTCAGACTTTACTCTAAATTCTTCATAAGGGTCTGTTACCCAAATAAAAGCTCTTAAGTAGATGCCGTTTTCATTAATATCTTTAACTCTGATTTTAATTTGAGGAAAGTTGTTGGCTATTTGCTCAGGTGTGCGATTGTCAATAATGTAAGGTAGTTTTAAAGCTTCCTCTGTAATGATTTGTTTTACCTGGTCAATATCTGCATGCAAGCCTACCATAATATTATTAAAACTTTGCACATAGGTGTCGTCAATGGTATGATTAAATATAGATTCTGTGCTAATTAAGGAGTTGGGGATGATAAGGCGTTTGTTTTCAAAGGTGTTGATTACGGTGTGGCGTAAGGTGATGTCTTCAACGATACCTAATCGTAAATCATCTAGTTTGATGAAATCACCTACTCTAAAAGGTTTGAAAAGCACTATAAATGCACCTGCAATTAAATTTGAAACTGCTGCCTGAGCAGCAAAACCAATGATTGCAGCTAAAATTCCTGCTCCAGAAAAAATGATTGCAGCCTTGCTCCTAAATACAGGAATCGTAAAGATAATGACTAATAAAGCAATGATACCAAGAAAGAATTTGACTGAATTTTTAATGAATTTCAGCCGAGTAATACTATACTGATGCTCTTTGTTTTTTCTATTGATGTATTTTACCAGTAAAAAACGGATAATTCTTGAAAGTATCCATGTAATAAAGATAACCGCAATGCTATAGCTTAGTATTTGCCAAAAGGAAATTAATTCGAATGTTATAGAGCCTAGTTTCATATTTCTTTAAGTCTTAAAATAAGGCTGTTTGACCATCATCATCTGTAGCTAAATCATCATCATCTTTTGTAGAAGTGTCGCTATTTTCTGATGATTCAGCTTTTATTTCTTCCTCCTCAATAACTTCTACCGTATTCTCTATCGGGTTTTCGTAAGGTAAAGACTCTAGTAAATTTACTTGTTTTATTTTATTAGTAGTTAGTTGATTTCCAATTGCTTTAATTCCTTTTACTGAAATGAATTCTTCAAAGTTAATTATTTGATTTTCTAGACTGCGTTTTGAGAAGATTATTTCGGAGATGGGTCTAAAATCAGTTGTTACAATTTCTAATTGAGACTTTGGGTGCTCTCCAATAAACACCTCTTCTTTGTTTGGATTGTCAATCATAAAACGCTTTATATAATAACGCTCTTTTTCTCCGTCAAAATGAATGGCAGAAATAGGTTTGTTTGGAATCCATTTTTCTAAGACAATCATATCTTCATCAAAATGTGTAGAAAGATTAGGGGCAATGGTTTTCACCTTACCTGACTGTGTGATGATTAATAACCTGTCTTCCGCAGTAAACTCGCCTAATAAATCACCTCTTCCGTCAACATTTAATCGCTGTACGGTATCATCAAACCATATCTTACGAGGTTTTAATGTTGAAACTCCTTTTTCCTTGAGCTCAACATTTTTAACAGCATATTTGGTTACGGTATTACCTCTACTGCCGCGACCTTTAATAGCTAAATCAGCAAAGTCAATATCCCATTTTAATTTTTTAACACTTCCTACCGCTCTTAAATTGATAGTAACTACTTCAGCTTCTCCGTTCGGATTCGCAGAGAAATAAAATAGTTTCGAGAGCTTGTTACCAGCTGTTAAATCATATTCTTTATCTCGTGTAACAGCAGTGACAGAGAAGCGTTTCATAAAGGTAGAACCAGCCTTGCCATCACGATAGATCATGTTGTAAACGGTACGCTTGTCTTTCTTTTTAAAGACAGCAATGTGAATGATATTTTTCCCTACGAAGGTTTTTGTACCTAATCTGGTAATCATCATTTTCCCATCAGCTTTGAATACGATAATATCATCAATATCAGAGCATTCGGTTATAAACTCATCTCTTCGTAAGGAGGTGCCGATAAAGCCTTCTTCGCGATTTACGTAGAGTTTGGCATTTTTCATGGCAACTTTTGAAGCAACGATATCTTCAAAGATTCTAATTTCTGTTTTTCGGTCTTTATCTTTACCGTATTTGGTTTTTAGATTCTTAAAATAGTCAATAGCATAGTCGATAAGGTTTGCTAAGTAGTTTTTAACCTCAGCAATTTTATCTTCCAAACTCTCAATATGCTGCTTGGCCTTATCGATATCAAATTTTGATATTTTTTTAATTCTAATTTCCGTCAAGCGGATAATATCTTCTTCGGTAACAACTCTTTTAAGATGTTTGGTAAATGGCTTCAAACCTTTGTCAATTGCTGTAATTACACCTTTCCACGTTTCTTCTTCTTCAATATCACGATAGATTCTATTTTCAATAAAAATTCGCTCTAATGATGCAAAATGCCATTGTTCTTCTAATTCTTTGAGTTGAATTTCTAACTCTAACTTTAATAAATTTACAGTATGGTCTGTAGAATGTTTAAGCATTTCATGTACACCTATAAAAATAGGTTTATTATCTTCAATGATACAGCCTAAAGGTGAAATGGATTGCTCGCAATTTGAAAATGCATATAATGCGTCAATGGTTCTATCGGGTGAAACTCCACTAGGTAAGTGGATTAATATTTCAACTTGAGCTGCAGTATTATCTTCAATTTTTTTGATTTTTATCTTCCCTTTATCATTTGCTTTTAGAACAGAATCTATTAAAGAAGAAGTTGTAGTTCCATAAGGTAATTCATTAACAACTAAAGTGTTTTTATCTAATTGTGAAATTTTAGCACGAACCCTAACCTTCCCTCCACGTATGCCGTCGTTATAATTGGTAACATCAGCAATGCCACCTGTTAAAAAATCAGGAATTAGTTTAAAACTTCGTCCCTTTAAGTGCTTTATGGAAGCATCTATGAGCTCATTAAAATTATGGGGTAGAATTTTTGTTGACAATCCAACTGCAATTCCTTCAGCACCTTGAGCGAGTAGCAAAGGGAATTTAACAGGTAAATCTATAGGTTCTTTTCGTCTTCCATCATACGATTGTTGCCATTCGGTAGTTTTAGGATTAAAAACCACTTCTAAGGCAAATTTAGAGAGTCTGGCTTCAATATAACGAGAAGCAGCAGCTCTATCACCTGTTAAGGTATTTCCCCAGTTCCCTTGCATGTCAATGAGGAGCTCTTTTTGTCCTAACTGCACCATGGCATCAGCAATACTAGCATCCCCATGAGGATGATATTGCATGGTATGCCCCACAAGATTGGCAACTTTATTGTATCGCCCATCATCTAAATCCTTCATAGATTGCATAATACGACGTTGTACGGGTTTAAATCCGTCATCAATAGCAGGAATAGCCCTTTCTAGAATTACATACGAAGCGTAGTCTAAAAACCATTCCTTGTACATTCCTGTTATCTTGGTAATGGTTTCTTCTTGCTCGTTGACCTGACCTTCAGTTGGTAAATCTTGATCTTCTATGTTTTCGTTTTCTTCCATTTTTCAACCCTTCTTCGAGGATAAGTTTTCACTTCTTAATTTTTAATTCACTTGTGTTTAAAGAATTAACAATGCTTTTGCCGAGTTTTTTTTCTAAATCCTTTCTTGCATTTCCAGCAACACCACCTCCTTTTTTTGCGACTTTTAAATTTTCTTTAAGTGTTGTTGGTTTTTTATTTTTTGATAATTCTGTAGTTGAAGTTTCAGCAAGCATATTCAATACAAGCTCTAAATTGCTCATATTATCTCTCAAATTTTCTTTTTTCAAACTCTTCAACTCTTTATATTCTTTGGTTGTAAGCCCAGACCATGCCTTTGTTATTTCATCAGTTAAAATGGCATATTCTAATCCTTTTTCCACACCTCTTAAATCCCATTCATCAGTTAGTTCTTTTCTTATTTCAATGCTTTTAATTCGCTGATTTATCCAGTTTTTAGAATATCCTTTTTTAAGATAAGTTTCCATAGCTCTATCAAAAGCTTTTTCTGGATCTTCAGTTTCCTCAATTCTTTCATAGCCAACTTTCGCTAGCCACAATTTAAAAGGTTCTGCTTTTGGTGAGGGAATGGATTGAATTATTCTTAATAACCCTTCAGTATCTGTACAATCTGTATTTCTATTTTTACCATCATCTGCAATTAATTTCAACTGTACGATATTTTCGTACAGTTGAGAATAACCTTCTTTTTTTAATTTGATTTTTAAATCGCTCCAATACCTTCTAGGGTTTTGGCTATTTGTTAAAACACCAATTACGTCAACAATCGAAAAATACCATTTCTCAACATCGTTTTGCCAAAGAACACGTACTCTTTGGTCTTGAAATAATTTTATGGCATTCTCTTTATTCACAGTTTATTTTCTAAATATCCTCAACCAAATCTAATTCAACTTTTAAATTATCAATAATAAATTTCTGTCTGTCAGGCGTATTTTTACCCATATAAAACTCCAACATTTCGGGTATAGGTTTGTCTTTATCTAACATTACAGGGTCTAGACGCATATCTTTACCAATAAAATGGACAAATTCATTGGGTGAAATTTCTCCCAAGCCTTTAAATCGTGTTATTTCAGGCTTACCTCGTAGGGATTTGATGGCGTTTTTCCTTTCTTGTTCAGAATAGCAATAATGGGTGTCTTTTTTGTCTCTAACTCTAAATAATGGCGTTTCTAAGATGTACAAATGCCCTTCTTTAATCACTTCAGGGAAGAATTGCAAGAAAAATGTAATCAATAGTAAGCGAATATGCATTCCGTCAACATCAGCATCTGTAGCGATTACAATGTTGTTGTATCGTAAATTCTCTATACCATCCTCAATGTTTAATGCTGCTTGCAACAAATTAAACTCTTCATTTTCATAGACTATTTTTTTGCTTAATCCGTAAGAATTTAAAGGCTTTCCTTTTAAGCTAAAAACCGCTTGTGTATTGACATTACGTGATTTTGTGATAGATCCACTTGCAGAATCTCCCTCAGTAATAAATAGGGTAGTGTCTAGGCGATTTTCTTTTTTCATATCTCCCAAATGCACTCTGCAATCGCGTAGTTTTTTGTTATGTAAATTGGCTTTTTTAGCTCGATCTCTCGCTAATTTACGAATACCCGATAAATCTTTACGTTCCCGCTCAGCTTGGAGTATCTTTTGTTGAATTTTACTTGCTGTATCTGGGTTTTTATGGAGGTAGTTATCGAATTTTTGTTTGACAAAATCATTGATAAATGTCCGAACAGTTGGTAAGCCACCACCCATTTCTGTAGAGCCTAGCTTGGTCTTTGTTTGACTTTCAAAAACAGGCTCCATTACCTTGATACTGATTGCCGTAACAATTGATTTTCTGATATCAGAAGCATCATGATTCTTACCAAAGAAATCACGAATGGTTTTAACTATTGCTTCTCGATAGGCATTTTGATGTGTTCCACCTTGTGTGGTGTTTTGTCCGTTTACAAATGAATGGTATTCTTCGTTGTATTGAGCTTTACTGTAGGTTAGAGCAATTTCAATATCTTCTTCCATTAAATGTACTATTGGAAAAAGTTTAGATTCTTCGGCGATATTTTCGTCTAATAAATCTCTCAATCCGTTTTCAGAGAAATACTTTTCTCCATTAAAAATGATAGTTAAGCCTGTGTTTAGATACACATAGTTTTTAATCATTTTTATAATATATTCATTGCGGTACTTGAATTTTGAAAAAATTTCTTCATCAGGCGTAAAGGAAACTCTTGTACCTTTACGTTGAGAAGATTTTTCAATTTCACCGTCTAAAATCAGTTCTCCACGCTCAAATTCAGCCGATTTGGTTTGATTGTCGCGAATGGATTGTACTTTAAAGTTAACAGATAATGCATTTACTGCTTTTGTACCTACACCGTTGAGACCAACAGATTTTTTAAAGGCCTTAGAGTCGTATTTACCACCGGTATTCATTTTAGAAACTACGTCGACTACCTTTCCTAACGGAATTCCTCGTCCATAATCACGAATCGTTATTGTTTTGTCTCTAACTGCTATTTCGATGGTTTTACCAGCACCCATTACATATTCATCAATGGAGTTGTCTAGCACTTCTTTGATGAGTATGTAGATACCGTCATCGGCAGCAGAGCCATCTCCTAGCTTACCAATATACATGCCGGGACGCATACGAATATGCTCTTTCCAGTCGAGTGATCGGATGTTGTCTTCGGTATATTTTGTTTCTTTAGCCATTGAAAAACTTGAAATTTTGCACAGTTGCTAAAGTACAATTTCATTGTAAATAACAAAACAGTATGTTGATTATTTTATTAACAGAAAAATGAAAATAGTAAAAACTTATTTTTTGGATAAAAAAAGTCAATTAATTCTGTACATTTACGAAAATTAAAACAGAAGCTATTAAAAAGCACATTCCAAATATCATCACCCTGTTCAACTTGCTTTCTGGTATTGTTGCAGTAATGTTGGCAGTTAATGACCGATTGATAGAGGCGGCTGCTTTTGTTTTATTAGGTATCTTCTTTGACTTTTTTGACGGTTTGGTGGCGAGAATTCTTAATGTGCAATCAGAATTGGGGAAGCAATTAGATTCTTTGGCAGATATGGTTACTTCTGGTGTGGTACCAGGCATTGTAATGTATCAATTGTTTGAAAGAGCATTGCATGATGATTGGAAAAACGGACTTTCTTGTGAAATTGGTAATTGGACAGTCTTTGAAGAATCAGGGGCTTTGTCTTGGGGAGAAACAACTATCCATTTATTGCCTTTTGTAGGTTTATTATTAACATTGGCTGCAGCTTATAGATTGGCAAATTTCAATATCGACGAGCGTCAAACTTCTACGTTTATAGGTTTACCTACACCAGCTATGACGCTTTTTATACTTTCATTACCATTAATATTGGCTTATGGAGATAGTGCTGTAGTAAATGAACTGATATTAAATAAATACTCTTTAGTTATAATAACACTAGTTTTTAGTATTTTAATGAATGCAGAAATCCCACTTTTTTCTTTAAAATTCAAAGACTTTTCCTTGAAGAATAATGCTATAGAAATTTTGTTCATTGCACTTACTTTAATTTTAATTACAATCTTGAAAATCACAGCAATACCTGTGATTATCTTAAGTTATATTTTGATGTCTATTTCTAAGAATATCATTGTAAAAAAATAAACTATCCTTCCTTTTTTTGATTTAATTATTTCATTAAGAATGATTTTAAATACTTCAATTAATTTTCTTGCATATAAAATATTACAATAATCTACACGTTAATAATCTCAGAATAATTTATGAATTAAAAACATCACAATTATTGATTGAACTTTTACTTGTTAAAAATAATATATAAAATACAACAAAGTTTGCGTAGGACACTTACTTGTTTAATTGTTATATATAGTATAGTCTAAACCCTTAAAATTAATAATTGTGAAAATTATTTATAAACAATTTACAAATTTATTTAGTAATAAGTTTGCAATACTATTTGTCTTAACAGTATTATTTACAACCATTGGTAATGCACAAATTAAAAATAGTGACATTGCTGTAAGATTAGATCCCGAAGCTACATTAGAAGCTGAAGAAGGAGATTCGAAAGAAATTATCTTTGTTAAAGCTACAGGAGAAAATTTACATGGGTTCAATATTGCATTTACGCTTCCTCAAGGAATAGAGTATGTGGTAGGGAGTATAATCATAGAGGTAAACCCTAATAATAATTATGAAGTTACTTATAATACTTCATCATTTATTACAAATCCAGAATTTCAAATTAGAAATACGAGTGGAGGAGGAACAGATAATAATTGGACGTTTTTAGATGAATTAAAATTATCCTTTAAAAGAAGAGCGACCTGTGATGCTGTCCCTTTTAAAGAAGGAGGAGGTATCTTTAAAGACAGACATGAAGTAAATTATTTAATAGGGAGTACACCGAAATCTGCACAAGATTTTGACGATACAGTTTCTTCATATGGATTACTATCAGCTTCATTAAGTGTTGTAGATATAGAATCTATAGATGGTGAAATAAGTAATGTAGCAAACCCTATATATTACGAAAGAAATATTCAAGATGTACAAGGAGGTAATGGAGATATTACAGCTTTCCATCATGAAATTAAAATAGGTTCAAGTATTCATAATTATAAATTTAAGTTTAATGGTAATGCACTAACACCTGCAAGTACAGATACAGATGCCGTAACAGGAGTAACAAAATTAATCTTTGATATAGATTTATCTCAAGCA
>VAPK011187099.1_pt1 | contig 20987 bp, 18 predicted proteins | sample 3395031 | NCBI WGS metagenome assembly VAPK01 (sample SAMN08290443, study PRJNA428436) | hydrothermal vent metagenome | isolation source: Deep-sea hydrothermal vent chimney 1 | place: Pacific Ocean: Juan De Fuca Ridge
ATCGCAATAAGTTCTTAGAGGAGCAGATTGTGAACGTTGATAAAGAAATTGCTGCAATAAAGACTTTAGAGAAGGACAAAGAGCGACTTCTCAAACGTATGAATGTTATCCAGGAATTGCAAGGGAGTCGAGCAGAAGTTGTTCATTTGTTTGAGGAATTAGTAAATGCAATTCCTGAAGGTGCACAGCTTTTAAAAATAGAACATTCGGGGGCGATTGTGAATATTGAAGGCGTTGCAGAATCCAATGCGAGAGTTTCTGCATTCATGCGTAACTTAGATAAGTCCCCTTGGCTGAAAAACCCAGAGCTTGTTGTCATTGATTCAAGTACAAGGAAACATGCTGGCTCAAGTTGGTTTTCTTTGAAAGTGCAACGAGTTCAAGCTAATTAAAAGGAAGGTCATATTTTGAATTTTGCTGAACTAAACGAGTTGGATTTTAACAATATCGGCAATTGGTCCGTATCTCTAAAAATTTTTTCCATCGTTATTGTTTGTGTTGTTATCTTGGGGGCAGGTTACTGGTTTGATACAAAAGATCAGATTGATACTTTAGAATCAATTGAAAAAAAAGAAAATGAATTGAAAAAAGTCTTTGAAAGAAAGCAAAAAAAGGCTGCAAATTTAGATGGCTATCAACAGCAAATGCGCGAAATTGAACGAACATTTGGTTCTTTGCTGAGGCAGTTGCCAAGTAGAACAGAAGTTGCTGATTTACTCACGGATATAAGTCAAACGGGTTTGTCCAGTGGCCTAGAGTTTGAACTGTTTAAACCTAAAAGCGAAATACCTATGGATTTTTATGTTGAGTTGCCTATCGAGCTAAGAGTGAAAGGTCGATATCATGAGCTAGGGCAGTTTATCGGTGGTGTCGCTGGATTGCCGCGAATTGTGACACTCCATGGGTTTTCTGTTAGTAGATCGAAGAATAAAGGGGCTGGCGAACTTGTGATGCAGGCAACAGCTAAAACATATCGCTACCTGGATGAAAAAGAATTAGAGAAATTAAGTGGTAAGAAATAATGGAAAAAAATATAAAGCGAGTTAGCTTAAAAAAAAATTCAATGAAGCATTATATGAAAAAATTATTGTTGATTATGGGTTGCCTTACTCTTGTGGCATGCGACGATAATAATATGAGTGATTTGCAAGAATATATTAAAGAAACTAAGGCGAAGTTTAAAGGAAAAGTAGAACCATTGCCTGCAATTATACCTTACGAAAATTATGAATACCAAGTCTCGGAACAAAGAGATCCTTTTGTTCCATCAATGTCTCTAGTCAAAACAATTACCCTTAAACGGGCCTATACGGGCTTCAAACCGAATGAATCTCGTCTAAGAGAAGAGCTTGAGTCATATGCTTTAAAAGCACTTCAAATGGTTGGCATGATGGTTAAGGAAGGCCAAGAATGGGCTGTTATTAAAGCACCAGATGGGACTATTTATCGAGTTAAGAAAGGTAGCCATATAGGAGAAAGGCATGGTGAAATTATTAATATCTCAGAAACAAAAATTGAAATAAAAGAAATAGTAGAAGATGGATTAGGCGGATGGATAGAACGCCCTAATACGCTCGTTTTGACACAGTAATCCCAGATTGAAAAGGGTATGGCCATGAAATTGTTTTTTATGAGACGAAAACTAGAAAAGCAAACCAGTGCTCAAGGAATTAAAGCTTTTAGTGACAATAGTTTTTATCTATTTTTTTTATCTATTTTTATTATGCCGATGTTTTTACAAACTGCATTGGCAAATGAGTTAGAGCTTGTATCCTTTTCTAAAGTGGAGCAAGGATTAGAAATAAAATTCAATTTTTCAGAGTCTGCTCATATGCCGACTAGATTTTCTACTGAAGTACCGGCCAGAATTATTTTAGATTTTTCTGAGACGCAGAATAAACTGCCATGGCGAGCACCATTACCTGTCAATATCGGAGTGACTTCTAATATTCAAGTCGTAGAAAATAATGATACAACTCGGGTTGTGGTCAATTTGTCGGAATTGGTTCAGTTTGATGCTAGAGTTGAAGATAATGCGATACTTCTAGTAATAGAAGACCATACGCTTGATGATGACTCTGTTAGTTCTGATTTCTCAGAATCAGTGCAAAATGAAGTAAGAGATGAAGCTGAATTAAAAGATATTCAAATTTCAGCACTGCCAGGTGATCGTGTGCAGGTTACCTTTTTAATGTCTGGTGATATTGTTGAGCCTAATAGTTTTACCGTTGATGAGCCGGCTCGTATTGCCCTTGACTTTCCTAATACACAAAATAGCCTGTCATGGCGTTCGCGCCGAGTAGGTATTGGCTTAGTGAAATCAGTGGCGGCTATCGAGGCGGGTGGTCGTACACGAGTTGTTTTTAATCTTGTACGGCAAATGCCCTATGATACTCAAGTCGAAGGAAACAAAGTAGTATTGACTTTAGGCACAGGAATTGTTGATTCACAATCGGTGGCAGTTTCCACATCCGCTTCAGCTGGAGTAGAATATGGTGTAGAGCAAATTGATTTTCGCAGAGGGGATGCTGGTGAGGGGCGGGTAGTTGTTACTTTCGCGGATCCAAGTGTGCTAGCTGATATACGAGAAGAGGGTGGGCGCATTATCGCTGATTTTATTAATACATCTTTGCCTCAAGAGCTAGAGCAACGATTGGATGTCATCGATTTTGCCACGCCTGTGCAAACGATTGATACTTTTACTGATGGCAATAATGTGCGTATGGTGATTGCTGCCCAGGGTCGGTATGAACATTTAGCCTATCAATCTGACAAAACACTAACAATTGATATTAAGGCCATTACTAAAGAAAAAGCAGTCGTGAAGAAAGAAGAATATACTGGAGAGAAACTGTCATTGAATTTCCAGGATATTGAGGTTAGAGCCGTATTGCAATTATTAGCGGATTTTACTGCATTGAATGTGGTTGTGAGTGATTCGGTTCAAGGGAATATCACTTTGCGCTTGAAAAATGTGCCTTGGGATCAGGCGCTCGATATTATTCTGAAATCAAAAGGTTTGGCCATGCGCCAAAGCGGCAATGTGTTATTAGTTGCGCCTGGTGAGGAAATCGCTTCACGGGAGAAGCTTGAGCTGGAATCTCGAAAACAAATTTCAGAACTAATACCTTTACGATCTGAACTTATTCAGATAAATTATGCAAAAGCAGCAAGCATCGCTAATTTGTTAAAATCAGATAACAGTAGTTTATTGTCTGGACGAGGTAATGTCACTGTTGATGAACGAACTAATACACTTCTTGTGCGTGATACTAGTGATCGATTGGATGAAATCAGAAAGCTTATTGCTAAACTCGATATTCCTATTCGGCAAGTGCTGATTGAAGCAAGAATTGTCATTGCTAATGATAATTTTGCTAAGGATTTAGGTGTCAAGTTTGGTTTGCAATCGAGTAAAACGTCGGGAGACTCAACAATTATGACATCAGGTGGTGTCGGTGGCTTAAGTGCAAACTTGGGTGCGCCAGGAAGTTTGCAAGATGATCTAAGTATTAATTTACCAGCGGGCGCTGCTAGACCCGCTTCGCTTGCGCTTGGTATGCTGAATTCGGATGTACTATTAGGCTTGGAGCTATCTGCATTACAAACAGAAGGACGCGGTGAAGTGGTATCGAATCCGCGGGTAATTACGTCCAACCAAAAAGAAGCGTTAATAGAGCAAGGTACGGAGATACCGTATAGTCAAGCGGCTTCAAGTGGTGCGACCACCGTTGCTTTTAAGAAAGCGACTTTGAGTCTCAAGGTGACCCCGCAAATTACTCCTGATGATCGAGTGATTTTAGATTTGAAAGTCACGAAGGATAGTGTTGGAGCGGTGTTTAATAATGTGCCGAGCATTGATACCAAAGAAGTAAATACTCAAGTGTTGGTTGACAATGGAGAGACAGTAGTGCTTGGCGGAATTTATGAACAAGTGAAGCAGGAGACGAAATCAAAAGTACCATTTTTAGGTGACTTGCCCTTAGTCGGTGGATTATGCCGGTCAACGAAAGATGCGAATAATAAAAAAGAGTTGCTTATTTTTGTGACACCAAAGATACTGAAAGAAAGTCTTAAACTATAGACAATGATCTAGCGATAAATGCAGGCTATAGGTATATGTAGCCTGCATTTATCGCTAGGCATGCGATCTCGCTTAACCCTGTACTCAGTTTTTCGATCGTTCAGAAAATCCGCGTAAAAGCAAATTTCTTCATGGTTTTCAAGTGCCAAGTTGCACAATTTTTATAAAATAGTCGTGATTTTCATTCCTAGTTTATTCCTTATTGCTTCATGTGGTGGCATCTCTTAATATAGTTTTTTAAATTTTTATTAAGGATTTTTTTGTGAAAAATATCGATTCTCCTATAAACATTACCCGTGAAGTTGACTATTGGCGGGGAAGCTTTTCCGCAATGGCTGGGCCATGTGAATTGTTAATGGATGTCGATGCTTTTGAATTAGCGCATAAACTCACAAAAATCGCATATACTGAAGCAAAGCGTATAGAACAAAAATTTAGCCGCTACCGAAAAGATAATATCGTCTTTAGAATCAACAATGCAAACGCAGTACGCATCAAGGTAGATGAGGAAACGGCAAAATTGTTAGATTATGCTGAGCAATGTTACCACTTAAGCGATGGCATGTTTGATATTACCTCAGGGGTATTGAGGGGCGTTTGGCGTTTTGATGGTAGTGACATCATTCCTACTAAAGTCGCTGTTAATAAAGTGTTAGCAAGAGTTGGTTGGAATAAACTGAATTGGCAGCGGCCGTATTTAAGCATGCAAAGTCAAATGGAGATTGATTTTGGAGGGATTGGCAAGGAATACGCTGTAGATCGAACAGCGTCATTGATAAATCCTTTTGTGAACAATGGGGTGTTAATTAACTATGGTGGTGATTTATTGGCTCTGGGGTTTCGGGCTCACGGCAAGCCATGGGAAATCGCTTTAGATGATCCATCAGCATCGGGTGAAAAATTTAAGGGTACGGTAGAATTATGCCGAGGTGGTGTTGCAACGAGTGGGGATGCGCGACGCTATTCATTAAAAAATGGTATAAGATACGGACATATTTTAAATCCAAAAACTGGTTGGCCAGTAAAAAATGCACCTCGATCGGTGACGGTTTTAGCAGATACTTGCACGGAAGCTGGTATTTTGTCAACCTTTGCGTTGTTAAAAGGTGAGCATGCGGAATTATTTTTGAAAGAACAGCAGGTAAATTATTGGATATGCCCGTAGCTTGGACGGTAGTGGGTTAAATTTGTGTTTACGTATGGATATCTATTCCAAACTCAACCTTATTAAACAATATCGTGCATCTTTTTTAATTTTGAAAAGCAAATTGTTGTCGCATCACTCATTTAATCCACGTTCTGAAATGGTAAGTTTAAACTGATTTCAGAGAAAAGTTCCCTTAGAAGCTGCTTTAAAAATGCCTCATAGTCCTCATAGCTGACCAGGATCAATTGAGTCGAGTGATTTACGTTGTTAAATATAAGGATAAGAGAGCAACAACGATTGGGAGGCGATTCAAAATGTGTAAACGAAGTGGTTATCCAACCGACTTAAGTGACAAGCAATGGTTGTTCATTAAAGCTTTATTACCTAAGCCTAAAAGTCAACCGGGTCATTGAGGTCGTTCTGCTGATGAGTTGCGTCAGATTATTAATGGTATTTTGTATGTCACCAAAACCGGCTTTATTCATCGTTCCGGCCAGTTTGACCGTAAAATGATCAGTTTCTCTAAGCAACCTCATCGTTTAGCCTACAAATACTAGATGCCGTATGTTTTTTAATCAAAATATGATGGCCGACACGATGAATAAGACTCCAAATACCGGATGCCAATGGCGTTTGCTGTCGAATGACGAAACTGTCTATGGTGGCTTTAACTTTTTGTGGAGTCGAACACATGCTTGGAGAGCCATCATGGAGCACAGAGACATCGGCAAGCACATCAACCACCTCCCTACAACAGGCTGTATTGATAGCTAAAGTGCTAAGACGTAAACCCAAAGGAAAACACATGGTTATGATAGTGGAAAAATGGTAGAGGGCCATAAACGCCATTTTCTAGTTGATGCATTGGATTTGTTGCTAGTGGTGATTGTCACGGCAGCGAATCAGGGCGATCGGCAAGGTTTGATCATGTTATTAGCTGACTACTTTGCCCGTGGAGTAAAACGATGGTGTAGAATTTGGGTTGATAGTGGCGATGCGGGAGTGGCCATTAAAAATTGGGTGTTGGGGTTGAAAAGATTCAGCTCGAGGTGACTGGACGTCAAGCCAAAGGCTTTAGCGCGGTGAAGCGGAACGCACGTTTGCTTGGTTGCGTCACTTTAGGCGTCATTTAAAAGATGGTGAATTTTTAACCTGAAATAGCGAGGCGATGATTCAAATCGCTATGATCTATCTTCTTATACTGATGCTGTTAAAGTCGACCTGCAAATACCGGACCTTGCTATCCATGTCTTTCCAGTTGATGCCAAAATTGTTACATTGTTTGGTTTTTTTTTCTGTAAATAGCAATACCGCTATATCCTTTTTTCTGGGCATCATGATACCCAGTGGGAAAATCAGGGATTAACTAGCTGATTTTGTTGTGCCTTTGTCTCCTGAATGCAGACTACATCAGCATTTTGAGCTGCCAACCATTCAAAAAAAACCTTTCTTGCTGCCGCGCGAATTCCATTGCTGTTAACTGATATAACTCTCATTGTAGTCTTCTAAAAAGTAATTTGAGCTTGAGTCGTTTCTACCGCGTATCGCTAACTATTTAAATCCTAATGAATGATGTAATGACTAAAATACCAGTCTTGCTTGCCTTTTTGTCTGCCTGCGACAGACACAAGTTTGAACGGAATCTTAGTTGACAAACACCGCAGGCATGAAAATAGACTAATAGAAAAAACCGAATACAGAATTCTAAAAACTCAATTGGATTGATTGCTGCATTAGCTTTATCCTCTCAGGCAGACCTGTACTTCGCTCTCACGTGAAATGAAGAGGGAATAAACAAAACTTGCTAGGAGATAACATGAACCATAAGATACCCTTGTTTAGCAACGCTTTGCTTGCTATGGCGCTAACTACGAATGTTTTAGCCGTGCCGATGGCTGATGAACCGATTCAACCAATAGCGCCGGTAGCTACGATCAATCCCGCAATGATGGAGCTTGGTAAGAAACTATTTTTTGATCCTCGCCTCTCTAAATCAGGTTTTATTTCATGTAATTCTTGTCATAACCTAAGCCTTGGTGGTACGGATAATATCAAAACCTCCATCGGACATCAGTGGCATCAAGGTCCAATCAATGCGCCAACAGTGCTTAACTCTAGCTTGATGTTGGCTCAATTTTGGGATGGACGTGCTAAAGATCTAAAAGAACAAGCAGGTGGCCCGATAGAAAATCCAGGTGAGATGGCTTCGACGCACTCGCTTGCTGTCGAAGTATTGCAGTCTATTCCAGGTTACGTTACCGAATATAAACAAGTCTTTGGTCACGATAAAATCGATATGGATGGCGTAACAAGCGCTATTGCAGAATTTGAAAAAATTTTGGTCACGCCTAATTCTCGTTTTGATCAGTGGCTCATGGGTGATAAAGACGCGATTAGTAAAGTCGAGTTAGCTGGATATAAACTTTTTAAAGATAGCGGTTGTGTCGGTTGTCATAATGGCCCAGCAGTGGGTGGGAATTCGTATCAGAAAATGGGATTGGTTGAGCCTTACAAAACGACAAATAAAGCACAAGGTCGCGTTGCTGTAACGGGCAAAGAGTCTGATCGGTTTGTCTTCAAAGTGCCTACGCTACGTAATGTCGAACTGACCTATCCCTATTTTCATGACGGCGGGGCAGCCACATTGAAAGAAGCTGTGGATACCATGGGGCGTGTGCAACTTGGAAAGCAATTTAAAGATAGCGAGAAAAATAAAATTGTCGCTTTTCTAAAAACACTTACTGGTGATCAACCTTCATTTAATCTGCCTATTTTACCGCCATCCAGCGATACAACTCCACGTCCAAGCCCTTTTCAATAAACAACGATATAGTGATGAAACCCTCGGAGATATTCCGAGGGTGCTATCTGCCTCTACGGTAAAGTACACATCTTCTTTAGGCCTCATCCCACGAGAAATATTGTAGAAGAGCTGGTCTGACATTGATGCCAATCTATTGTTCGATGAGTACCGTCTCCATCAATTCAGCCAGTAAATTTAAATCATTTTTTCGATGAAAAGTAGAGCGCCAGACTAAGCCTATTTCTCTATGAGGGCCATCTTCTGCCAACGGCCTTAATTTTATTTTTGATTGCATTGTTAAATGAGAATTGACCGCCATAGCTGGTAGAAAAGTAATGCCTTGACCGCCTGCAACCATTTCCATTAGAGTATAGAGGCTTGTGCCTTGAAATGCTGCCCGTTGCTGCAAGCCACTAAAATGGCAAGCAGATAAAGCATGGTCTCTGAAACAATGACCATCTTCCAACATCAGTAGCTGTTCAGCAGGTAAGTCAGCGGAAGATATTTTCCCGCCTTTACTCAACGGGTGTTCGCTCGGAAATGCAACATAGAAAATTTCCTGAAAAAATTTCTTGTACTCATGTTTGCCCAGCTCATAAGGTAGCGCGAAAATGGCACAGTCGAGCTCTCCACTATCAAGTCGTTGTAATAGCTGTGCGCTTTGCTCTTCCACTAAGAATAGCTCCAGATCGGGAAATTGTTCTCGTATTGCAGGCAGAACTTTAGGCAATAGGAATGGCCCGATTGTCGGAATTACACCAAGTTTGAGTGCCCCTGTCATAGCGGTCAATTTACTTTGAGCCAGCTCTACCATCTCTGCCGATACTGTTAATACGTCGCGTGCTTTTTCGGCTATTTCTAACCCTAATGGGGTAGGTAGAACTTGCCTTTTTGTTCGTTCTAGCAATTTCGTCCCTAGCATATTCTCCAGCTCTTGAATACCGGTGCTAAGTGTGGATTGAGTAACGAAACAGCGTTCGGCGGCTTTACCAAAGTGGCGAAGTTCTATTACTGCGAGCAGATACTGTAATTGCCGAATTGTGGGTAGGTGCATAATCATAGTTTTTAACTAATTTGTCTGATTGAATTATAAATGGTTATGGCAGTAAAATAAGTAATAAGTCATTTTGTAGTATGAATTTTCTCGTCTGTGGAGGGAATATCTATTCAGGTATTTATTAGCAGTAAATTTCTTTAAGTGCCTCAATAATTTTTTTGTAGGCTGGGTGAGAGAGTGCATAGTAGACCTGCTGTCCATCTCGTTCGTTGGTTAATACGCCAAGGGTGCGCATTTTTGCAAGATGTTGAGAGAGGTTTGACTGGTTGATGTTTAGCGCCTCTTGCAACTCACTTACATTTTTTCTACCCTCTAGTAAAATACAAAGAATATGTAAACGGTGTTCGTTAGCGATTGCTTTTAGCGCCTCGCTGGCGGCAGATATTTTATTGGGATCAATACTATCCATTATTTTTCCTTATTCATCAAAGCCCATAACGAAGCGCTAAATAAATATTGTCACTATTTGCAAACGGGCCAAAAAAGTGTGTAGCAGGTTACCATAAAAAATATTAGTTCCCAATTCATACGACCAGTAATTATCCATACTGTATTTTACTTTAGGACGAAGATAATAATCTTCGTCAGATGGGGAGTAGCGAAAAAACAGTGACGAAATGAGTTTTTGGCTAAGGGCCATCCAGGTTAATCGTGCGCTTATCTCATGACGATCTTGACGTGCAGCAGGTATATTCGCGAGTAATTTTTGCAAATAACTATCATGATCTAGCATCCGAGTACTATACAATTTCATTGCTAAAATTAAGTTACTGATCAGCTCGTGTTCGTAGCCGGGTAATGCACGAAACTCGCCGTTATTGATTGCAGGGTTATTGCCGGCAACATCATCCAGCGAGTTATAATAACCCCATTCGCCATTGATAATACCGCCAGCCAATGGGCCATGAAAGCTAGTGCTATATACACTAAGTCGTGGAAAAATCGAATTACCTGTGTTGATATTGACGTCAGCTGGGCTTTTCCAGTAACCATAGAATGCTAGCTCGTAGGTGCTAACATTCCGGTAGAATCGAATGGATAGTTCATCAACTTTCAGCCATTGATCAGGTTTCTCAGTAATTACAAGGGCATCTGTACCTGCTATGCGACCAAGACTTGCATTGTAATACGAGGCTCGTTCTCCGTTTATGTATCTGTCGCTGTCAAAGCGAGGCGTGTAGATGATATCCAGGTTTTCCGCTGCGCTAAAGAGCGATATTTTAAGTGCATCTGATGGTGCTTTCAAGTATGCGTTGTCATGACCTATTAAGAAAGAGTGCCAGTCTTTAGGGAACAGGTTATTGATAAAAATTAAATCGCTAGTGCCCCAGGTGAGTATTTGTCGGCCAATTCGAATATCTATATTCGATAACGGTGAGAAGACGACGTTAGCTATGCGCAGATCAAACCCGCCCTGGTCTATTTCTATATCAGGTTGTCGTTCTGGTGTTTCATTGTCATATATTACATCCGCGTTAAAATTGAGCGTGATGTTATCAAAGGCGCGTTCGACACCGAGTCGTACGCAAGTTTCCGCCATGGGATGTTGCCCCAAAAAATTAGTCGTATTGCGCCATTCTCCTAAACGGGCTTCTAAAAAACCGTTAAACTGCCAATCATCTACTTTCTTCATCTTCCCAATTGTCATCCGCCGTAATCGAAGAGAGTCTCGCAGCTTGAGTCCAGAGCTGAAGTCTTCCGACAACATATTTTCTGGGTTAGTATCCACCGCCCGCGGGTTTAGCGAGCTAAATGTTGAAGGCCTAAAGTGGACCCCATTGTCCAGCTGACTTTCTTCGGGTTGTCTACCGAAAATCGTATTATAACGCTGTCTTTTTGCTCGCTCATTGCTGATCCTTGGTTTTGATGCTAAAAAATACTTGCAACATATATTATCATATGCGAATATAAATATAAATTAATATCTAAATTGCCAGTCCTGAATGGCTAATTGATATTTGCGTGTTTGTTTGGTGAGCTGTTTGGCGGGGTTTTCAATTCAAAGAGAGTTATTTAGGGAGAATATAGTGGCTAGAATCATGATTATTGGTGCGGGTATTGGCGGCGTACCTATGGCGTATGAGATGAAAGAGCAGGCAAGGCCTGAAGATGAGGTCATTGTTGTTTCCGATAGTGAGACCTTTCATTTTGTTCCCTCCAACCCGTGGGTGGCAGTAAGCTGGCGAAAACCCGAAGAGATAAAAATAGATCTCGCCCCTTACTTAAAGAAGAAAGGAATAGAATTTATTCCTTCTGGATTAAAAACCTTTCACCCGAATGAAAACCGTATGGTATTGGAGAACGGTACTGAGCTGACTTATGATTATGTGATTATAGCTACAGGCCCTCGTTTGGCATTTGATGAAATTCCGGGTTTAGGTCCAGACGCTAACACTCAGTCAATCTGTCATGTCGATCATGCCGCCAGCGCCTCGAAAGAGTGGCAGAATTTTGTTGATAACCCAGGTCCTATTGTCGTTGGTGCTGCCCAATTTGCTTCATGTTACGGCCCGGCCTACGAATTTGCGTTTATTGCGGATACTGATTTACGCAAACGAAAAATTCGCGATCAAGTTCCTATTACTTTTGTCACCGCAGAGCCAACAATTGGTCATTTAGGCTTGGCCGGTGTCGGTGACTCTAAGGGCATGTTGGAGTCCGAACTTCGCAAACGTGATATCAAGTGGATTACAAACGCAAAAATCGAAAAAATAGAAGAAGGTGCGATGCACATCACCGAGGTAGATGATAGCGGTGATGAAAAACGTCGCCATGAGCTGCCGTTTAATTACTCCATGATGATTCCAGCATTTACTGGTATTGAACCATTCAGAAAAATTGAAGGACTGGTTAATCCCCGTGGTTTTATTCTTATCGATGAACATCAGCGCAATCCCACTTTCCAAAATGTTTTTTCAGTTGGTGTCTGTGTTGCTATTCCGCCAGTCGAAGTTACACCGGTGCCGACTGGAGTGCCAAAAACAGGTTATATGATTGAATCGATGGTGACAGCCACTGCGCATAATATCCGAGCGCTATTGGATCAAAAGATTCCTAAAGAAATAGCAACCTTGAATGCCATTTGCCTTGCTGACATGGGAGACACTGGCGTTGCTTTTGTTGCTATGCCACAAATTCCACCTCGAAATGTAGCGTGGATGAAAGGAGGAAAATGGGTCCATTTAGCCAAGGTGGCATTTGAAAAATATTTTATGAGAAAAGTGAAAAAAGGCATAACAGAGCCTTATTACGAACGGGTAATTTTATCTGCCTTAGGCATCAATAAACTGAAAGATGGAAACTAGAGAAAATAGAGGAGCTATATGAAATGAAAAAAACAGCATTAGCCGTAGGAACGTTATTCATTAGTATGAATGCAAATGCAGAGGGTTGGAAACTTTTTGCAGGCAAAGATGCTGACTTTGTTTTCGAACCAACAGCATCAGTGATGGCAGGCATGATGAAACCGAAAGAAGGTGACTCAGGAAAAGTAATCGGTGCTGAAATCTCTTTTAATTGCCCATTAATTCAACCACCGACAAATAAAATCCGTCAGCAAGTTAGTTTTGCACAGTACGATGAAAACGATGTAAATCTATTGAGTATTGAAATTAACCCACATTATGTTGTTGAGATTTCTCAGGGGCTATCCATTGGCGCAGGGCTTGGCATAGGATATGTTTTGGTTGATGCCCCAGGCGTTGATAATGCATTTGCAGGGCAACTAGGTGCCAGTGTGCATTACAATGTTTCGAAACTCTTTTTTGTGGGTGGCGATATGCGTTATCAGATGACAGATAACTCTGACATTAATAATTCACGCATGGTCTTAAAAATCGGCCTGAACTTTTAATCGTAAATAAAACAACACAAGGTGACAATATGAATATTGATCGAATTATTTTTGCTTTTTCCGGCACAGTAATTTTGTTGAGTTTGGCCTTGAGTCAGTGGAATTCACCAAATTGGTTATGGTTGACGGCCTTTGTAGGAGCAAATATGTTTCAGGCCGCCTTTACCGGTTTTTGTCCACTTGCCATGGCATTGAAAGCATCGGGAAAAAAATCGGGCATGGCTTTTGAATAGCGGTTTGTCTAAATCTGGAAAAGGATAATTTATGTATCATTTTAAAATTTTTCAATGGTTGATTTTGGTATTAGTGCTATCAGTATCTATAGGTTGCTCTAAGGGTGATCCATCGAATGCATGGAAAATGATTAATAACGGGGCACTACTGGTTGATGTGCGCACCTCTGGCGAGTTTAATGAAGGGCACTTGCCCGGCGCAAAGCTTATCCCCGTTAAAGAAGTAGAGAAACGCATTGCTGAGTTTGGTGAAGATAAAGATCGTACCATTGTTTTGTATTGTAAAGGAGGTGTGCGTGCAGACAAGGTAGAAACCATGTTGAAGAAACATGGTTACACTCAAGTGTTTAATGCGGGTGGATATAAAGATTTAATGGCGATTAAATCGTAATACAATTCCTCTGTCAGTGGGTAGATGACAGAGGGGTTTTTTCCCTAAGCGAAATTTATTATATATCAGCAGCGGGGGCATGAAACAGACCTGATCCAAAAAACATCACGGGGTTATATTGACGTTAAAAAATGAATATTTATTTGTCGTTTTATGTGCCGTATTGATCCGAACGCTATGATCCAGACATTAATTGATCATTCAGATTAAACTCACGGATTATAATTTTAACGACGAAATGTATAATAAGCTAGGTAAACAACCCATTAAAATAAATCTGATTTGATGAAACGATTACGAACTGATTTACGTTCACTACAACGCAAAACCGATCGGGTCATTTCGTTTTTTCATCTGCCCGATACTGAATGTGCTGTATACAATGGCCAGATCTATATTACCTACGGATCTGATGATACAGATAATCAGACAATAGTTTTTGCTCCTATTTAAAGAAATAGATTATGTATCCGATATGCAATGACCACTTACTATAAGGAGATACGCGGCATGTCCTCTCAAAATTTTTCATTAAAACCATGGACTATTGCTATTGTTATTACCGCGAGTATCGCACTAACCGCCTGCTTTGATACTGACGACGCGACTGATAGCGATGCAAATGATCTGCCCCAACCTGCACTACAAGGTAGCCTTTTTAAAGGACCCATCGATAACGCTACTGTCAGCATTACTGATGAGGCAGGAACGGTTATTGGAACCGGTACTAGCAGTAAGGGTGAATTTTCGATTAGCCTAACAGCTGCGTTACCTTCTGGCGCAATTTTCATGCAATCCAGCGCTGGTAGTTACACGGATGAAGCTACTGGCGAAACGGTTACGCCAGAAAATGGGCTAATGACCGTTTTTACAAAAGAAGAGCTAGAAACCATGATAGTGGCAAAAGAGTTTGCCGCGTTAACACCAGAAACAACAATTTTAAGTAAGCTGGTTAAACAGAAACTCGTAACAGGCAGTGACGCAAAAACGGCTATCGCATCGGCGATTAAAACCATAGAGAGCACATTTATTTCTGACACAAACCCTACCGCAGGTATCGTATCTGGAGATACCGTATTGCGCAAAGGAAATTTAACGATGCCTTTAGCTGCCTCTCCAGAAATTGCTTTGGCAAAAAACCGTGCTATCAGCTTTTCTTATCTAGCAAAAAATCTGGGCGTTTCTCCAGGTAAAGTTTTTGAACTTATGGACAACGATGCTAAAGATCTGCAAGACGGTATGCTGGATGGAAAAGATATTAACGGCGCTGCTTTATCAATTGTCGGTAAAGACGGTTCCAATATTGACTTAAGCTCACGGGATCGTAGCAGTGATATTTCAATTGCACGGCAAGAACTATTTCAAAATACGATGGATCGTTTAAGCCAGGGGAATTTGTCTGATGAAGAAAAGGCTCAGCTACTTAGCCAACTTGGTGGTGACAGTGAGATGAGTCGCGCTTTTGAAGATCAAATGAAAAAGCGTGATCAACAAGTTGTTGTCGCTCAAGCACAGATCCAAACTCAGCTCGCTTTAAATGACCTGGTTGAGATACCGCAACTCACAGCTTTAAGTGATGAAGACGGGGATACGGAAAATAACGCAGCAACATATACTTTAAATGCGCAAAAAAATATACCAGTAAACCTTAAATTGCGTAAAGACAATACTCTCCAGGATATTTCGGTTAACATGCTCCGTTACAATGGATCTCAGTTGCCACCCATGATTATTGCCAGCAAAGGCGAACAAATAACAGCGATAATAAATAATCAATTGGGCGAAGAAACTACAGTGCATTGGCACGGTTTTAAAATTCCAGCAGCGGTAGATGGCGGTCCAGACAACCCCATTGCTGATAGCTCCTCATTTACTCCAACGCTCAACATACAACAACCTGCTGCTCCGCTATGGTTCCACCCTCATCCACACAGCAAAACCGGTGAGCAAGTTTATAACGGTCTGGCGGGTATTTTTATTATCAAGGATGATGTAACAGAGCAACTAGAGACAGACAATAAGTTACCTTCTGGTGACTATGACATACCGCTACTTATTCAAGATCGCCGATTTACTGATACAAATAGTGATGGCACGTTGGATACGATGGAATATGCTACTTCCCCGATGGATTTAGGCATGGGCATGCTCGGTAAACATGTGCTGGTTAATGGTGTGGAACTTCCTAAAAAGACCGTAGAAACACGACAATATCGTTTTCGTCTTTACAACGTATCCAATGCGAGAACCTATAATTTTGCACTAAGCGATGGCATTACATTCAAGGTGATTGGAACCGATGGTGGCTTATTGAATACCCCCGCAGAAACAACTGAGCTTTTACTTGCACCGGCAGAACGCGCAGAAATTATTGTTGATTTTTCCAAATACAATGTCGGCGACAAGGTCATGCTCATCAGTAAGGCATTTTCAGGAAATCAAATGGGCATGATGAATGGTGCGATGGGTGGCATGGGTAACGGTGGCGGCATGAGCAGCATGGCTAGAATGATGAATACAGGTGGTAGCGGTGGCGGCGGGATATCGAATATGGATATGTCCATGCCAAACGGTTCAGAATTCAGTGTTGTGCGATTTGATATTACTAGCCAGGTAACTGACCCGATTAGCTTATATACCAGCTTGCCTGCATCAGCAGAGATTAATACTCGCTGGGTAGATGATGTTGACAGTACAACAGCGGTTCGACAATTTATTATGGCAATGGGTGGTATGAACAATATGCAAACCACTACCGTATCAGGTAGCAGTCAAATGAACGGTATGAGTTTTACAATCAATGGCAAATCTTTTGATATGAATCGAGTTGATGAAACAATTATCACTAACGGAAATACGACGACAGAAATCTGGGAGATCAGAAATATGTCCATGGTGGCCCACCCTTTTCATGCACATGCCATTCAATATCAAGTGCTATCGCGTAATGGTGAGGCGGCATCAAGTTTGGATTTAGGCTGGAAAGATACAGTTCTTGTTGGGCCGGGTGAAACCGTGAAACTGATTGGTAAATTTGACCCGTCCATCAGTTATGGAAAATATATGTATCACTGTCATATTCTGGAACATGAAGATAATGGCATGATGGGGATTTTTGAAGTGAGGCAATAGGAATAAATAACTACTCGCCCAATTAAGTAAAAAACTGAGAAAATATAGGTCACGTCGTACGCTGTTGTCGGCAATATATCTAGTAGGTCCCCTAAATTATTCTAACAAAATATCCATTTCCATGAAATTTTGTTAGAATAATTTAGGGGACCTACTTATGCTGGCTCTTGAGGGGTATCCATTGTAAGTCTTTTGGCATGAGCTTTTTTTTGCGAATTCATATTTCGCACAAACCCTTACAATTTCAAAAAAGATGCCCCTTCCCTAAATCCGTTATAATCAGGATATTTCATCATCATAATTTTCTCTATTGACAGTGGTCCGTGCTATGGGCTAGTCTGTCTAATAAATCCCCAACTTTGTTGACATCCTCAATTTCTGCAATCTTTATTCTCTTTATGGGAGAGTTTCGTAAATTATACATGTAGGGTTTTGTTGTGAGTATTATATTTCCTGAGCCGTCATTATTTCGTTGCCGTTCAAAATTATTTAATTGATCAGGGTAATAAGCGCTGAATTTTCTAGCGTTTATGCCGTCCAAAAAAATTACTCTCTTGTTTGTTATCATATATAAGGTATTCAGTGATCTTTGGTTTAACATTATGGATATAAAACCCAACACAGCTACAAATGCAATACCTAATTCAATTTTTAAAATAGTAATGGATATAAAAAAAGTGGCGGTGGTTGTAACTAAAATCCACGGATAGCTAAAAAATACCTTTGAATAAGGTTGCCCAGCCCATATTACAATCTCGTCGTATTTTAGGTTATTCTGTATCCAAGCATAGTTTTTCTTTGATAGCTTAATCATAAAGTTTCTTCTTGATGAAGTTGATTTAAGTATTTTTCCAATAAAATGTCAGCGATAGTATTGAATTTTACTTGTTATTTAGTGGCATGCTGTTAATTACCCGGATGACACCTCTTCCTCTATCATTGCCCATAGAAATAAATGAGCTGACCTGACCAGGGCATCTCTAATGATTTTTATGGCAGATTCATGGTCGATAAGTACTTCAATAGGCACAATATCGGGCATGTTTTTTTTATTCCATTTGAATTGTGTACCCAGATAATGAATGAGTTCTTCTCCTTCTCCATTGACGAGTATAACGGTCTCTATTTTTTTCTTTTCTTCGAATAAGCTAAAAGCCTCTTCAACCGTCATGCAATGAGATGCTACCAATGCACTTTCAGGGTCGTTGTTATAAGCGTTTGCGAGTGGCTCGTTGTTAGTAATAATGACTCGACATGGATAGACTTCAATCATGATTTTTCCCTTCTCTATTTAGCAGCCATTGGTTTAATGTCATAAGGCCATAAAAAAACAATGGTGAATCATTGATGGTCGAAAAATTAGGGTGTTCAAGTATTTTTTCATTAAAATAACCGGTTGATTTTAACCCTGTCACGTCAATAATGTTAGTCGGCATATGGTCGATAAAGTATTTCAGTGGAATAATCGTTCCGGATTTTTTACGTTTTATGATGCTTTCGGGTATCTTGTTTTTGAATAATTGACTCAATACTAACTTTCCATCTGGATAGATGTATCTTTTATCATCTTTAAGATGGAAGGCCGATTGATACACATTCAAATTTGTCAGCGGATGGTATATCGATGCGCCATATCGTTTTTCTGGATAATAGGATTGCGGAAAAATCATACCGCCCTGTTTTTCGATGGTGTTGAGATAAAATAACTTTCGCAAAAGTTCGCCAGGATAAAACTCGATCTTTTTATTTAAATACTCAACAACATAATCAGTCAATTCATTTCCATGAATAAATATGTCATTGAGCCGGTTAAAAAAACGGCGATGCGCATTAGCATAAATCCAGCCCAGAGCCAATTGAGGATGCTGGGCATGTGTAAATAACACACTGGTGTTTTTTACACCGCCAAAAATAGGATCTCCCCCTTCACCGGTAATGGCTGCATTGGATGTGGCTTGTGCCAACGCATATTTGGCAATGACGCAGGTATCAATGACCGGGCCACTATGTCCCTGGGTAAATTGCTTGTGTAAATGTATAAAGTTATTCGATGAGAGTTGTGCATATCGCAATGGTGATTGACAATGCTGGGCTATTTCACTGGCATATTGAATCTCGCCATTGCCAAATTTGTTCAACGTATCCTCATCATAACCCAGCGTTAATATTTCAGCGGTGCTACCATTATGGCTAAAACAATAGGCCATGACCGATGAATCAATCCCTCCCGAGCACCATATATCGAAATGTTGATAATGATTTTTTAGTTTTGATACTTCTTCAAAAATACATTTTTCAACATCATTGATGTGGAAAGTGTCTATTTCTTCTATTGGTGTGAACACGCTTTCTTCGGTGATTTTGTTGTTTCGATAATGGTAAAGTGTGATGTTCTTGCATGATTTTACCTCATTGAATACCATTATATCTTGTGGAATATAACCTAATGAAAAATACAGTGCCAGCGCTTCTTCAGATACAGTCAAATGGATATTATTTTTTTCAACCCATTCGTCAATATGTAAAATATCATCCGTTAAAAATAATTTATTATCAGTATGAATAAATGATAAAGGGTATTGTCCCAAATAATCACGCCCAAAGGTAATTTGTTGATTTTTTGTATTGATTTCAATAGCGATGCCACGCTCGTTTTCAATTAAATCACGGGCTGATTTTAAGTGTTCAAATCCGGGAGAGACGTATAAAATATTGGCGGCGGACTTGTTTTCAATAAAGCCATGGTTCTGCACTTTAAAAAAATCGAGTGTTATTTCCAGCCACATTTATGGATACTCCTGTGTTGTTTCCATCCATTCTTTTTGTTTTTATGATCATCAGTCATATGCATAAATACACCTCGACTTTGATTTTGATCGGGGCAGTAAAACAGTTCAGCCTGTTAAATAGGTGCCATGGTACATAGGATGATTATTTTCAAGCGCGCCAACAGAGCTGAATACGTGTAACGGTAAGGCAAGCAAATGTTCACCATCCGTTTCAAAGTGATGCGGGCACATTTTTTGTAAAATGATTGATTTTCTAGGGTGTAATGCTTCAGTGACGTTGTTTTCTCCCATACCGACAACGCACCGTCCAGTGCCAGAAATAATATAAACTACTCTAGCCGTTGAGTGGATATGGTGCGCTTGCTCTGAGGCATAAGGGGGAATATCCAACAGTTGCAATGTTGGGTCACCCAACCTTTCAGGTGGAAATATTTGTTTGGTTGAGCAACCATTAACATATGGTAAGCAGGTTTTTTTTGTTATCGTCGATGATTTTTCTTCTGGCATATATCCACGAATAATGGTTGCAATATGATGACTTGTTATGCTGGCAGGCCCACATTTTATATGTGCAGTTGTTTGATTTTTTGACAAATAAAAGACTGAGTCACCTTTTTCAACAGCAATACCGTGCTCACCAATAAATGTTTTGAAATAATATAAATCATCCGGTCGAGATTCCACCGCAATGCTGACTTCTGAATCAAAATAGTCAACGCCATAAAGATGGCCGACGCTTTCGGTATTGGTAAATTGATTGTCATTCATTGAGATTATCACCTTTTAATATTAATGGCTGTTCCCGTAGATATGTTTGGCACTTAATTGAGCGAAATCGAGTTTGTCATTTTGGGCATATTAAAATATGCGCAGTATGGCATTTTTGGTTTTCTCGATCGTCTTATTTCGTAATGATTAACCACAGGTCCCCGCTGCTTGAATCAGGCACATGGACAACACTGTCATGACGGATAAATGGCCAGCACCCATTTTCCCTGTGCATAATACCCATGCAATATGTTGCGCCCGGTCAGGGCGGTATATTGGAGGCCGAATTTATAAAATGGATATTGAATCAGATGAATTAAAGGAATCAACAGGAGCAAAAGAAATGCATAATTTGCCCCTGCCTGGGTAGACATCACTCGGTGTGACACACCAACGGCGGCACCGGCATAAAGCAATCCGGGTCCCAGGTTGGATAGCGTTTTTGTTAACGTGGCAATCATATTGACTTCAGCTTGTCAGTGAAAGTATTGGCGATCATTGCCGCCGAGTTATTCAGAGGATAGCCAAATGAAAGTATAATTTCACCCGGTATTTAGCTAAGTGGTCGTATTTCGAGGTAAGGTGTGATTATTCTGCATTAACAGGATTTAGGTTGGTGTGTTTTCGCCAATCCGCTTGAAACCCATCAAGCAATCGGGGGGGGGGGGGGGGATTTATTTTTTTATCTTAGTCTGATAAGGATGATGTGTTGGCTATTGGTATTATTTTC
>VAPK010597183.1_pt1 | contig 20978 bp, 16 predicted proteins | sample 3395031 | NCBI WGS metagenome assembly VAPK01 (sample SAMN08290443, study PRJNA428436) | hydrothermal vent metagenome | isolation source: Deep-sea hydrothermal vent chimney 1 | place: Pacific Ocean: Juan De Fuca Ridge
CCCGTTCTTCAAATTCCATACAACTGTAAAGCACTACACCTAAAATAGCGTGTTTATAAACAGTCCAATATCCCTCCCATCACCGATTTAAGAAAATCATGGTAACTCTTGCCTTAATTAATTCGTTTAAAAATAGATCAAGCATCAGACATTCATTTTTTATGGAATTATTTCGTAAGTATTTGCTTACTTTTCAGGCGTCTTTAAAACCTCTCGTGGAATCTGCAATATAGCCAAACTTATGATGCTACTGACTTTGGAAGCTGGGAAATAGAATATTTGTGAGCTTCTAGTTGGTAAAAAATTAAACATTATTTAAGAAAGAATTAAGAATGTTTTTTTTGGTGCAAATTCATCAGTATAGATACGCATGTATAGCAAAAAAAACTATGGTATAGTTAACATTAAGCCGATCTTAAAAAGATATACCGCTTAATTTTTTTAAAATATGATGTATATCACATTTATAATGTTTCTAAATTTAAAGTTCTACTAAGAATAAGAAAGCAAATTTTGCGATGATTAAATCGTGACTCTAAAGTAAGCATTAACTTTCATTTTATTACTGAAGAAATAGTCCAACTTTTATCAATTAACTATTTTGACGGTAGTGCTGATGATACTTAAATCGTATTAGTTTAAGTGAGGATTTCCAGTGATAGGTTCGGATTCAAAATTATGCATTTCTAATTTATCTAAATCAACAAATATATATTGATTACATGGAAATAAGCATTTTTATTTTAGATAAACACCCAGTAGTTCGATTGGGTCTTTCTGCATTGCTTAGTGCTGAATCTGATTTTCAAGTGATAGGTGATGCCGCGAATTATTCTGAATGTTTTGCTAAAATTGGAGCATCAAATCCCGATGTAGTTATCCTGGATTTAGAAATAGTCGACTCGAATCAGAATGTTGTTATCACTAGTTTGCGAAACTTGCATCCCAAGATTAAATTAATAGTTTATTCTGAACTTAGCAAAGATTGGATGGTAACTAAAGTAATAAAAATGGAACTTCATGGTTATGTAGTAAAAAGCCCTAATACCGATAACCTAAAAGCTGCTATACGAATAGTCAGCCGGGGTGAACGCTATCTAGATCCGGCTATTACATCAAAATTAATGCAAACTATTGAACTTATTCAAAAACGGCAACTACAGCCTTGCATCATTACCGCGCGCGAGCTGGAAATTTTGAAATTGATTGCTAAGGGGTATCGAAACAAAAAAATAGCTAAATCACTATTTATAGCTGAATGTACAGTTAAGTACCACGTTAGCGCAATTCTTGCAAAACTGTCCGTTTCCAGTCGCATTGAAGCAATTTTAGTTGCCAAGGATCAAGGTATACTCCAGGACTAGATTACAATATAGACACTTGGCATTGAGGAAACCTGTGCAATAAGCTTATGCTTTTAATTTTCTACTTGTACACTCTTTTAAATAGCATTAATCAGCTCAACACCCTTAACCTATACTAAAGTATAGCCCCCCCTATTCTTATTGCCAACTTAAAACTAGTCTTTTGCCGGACGCAATTTGTCGTGTATTCACTTACAATTTTTTGCAAACGAATATTCCGAATACAGTCCAAATCAGGTGTTCGTTAGAAATACAATACATTGCAATTAATCGTTAGGGAGGATCAAGATGAAACAACAAAGAATTACTCAAGCTATAAGTAGATTGGTTTTCGGGTCTTTAATATTTCTCCAGGTAAGTGTACAGGCGGTTCCATTACCCGGTGGAAGTCTTGACCCGACCACTATTCCTAAATACGTTTTACCTTTAGTCATTCCACCGGAAATGCCCCCCAGTACCAGCAATTCCGCAGTAAATTACCAAATCGCCGTACGCCAGTTCGAACAGCAAATTCTACCACCCGGTTTCGAGAAGACCACAGTTTGGAGTTATGGTTCTGTGGATCACCCCGGTACCGTCGCTCAGGGTGGTTCGTTCAATTACCCAGCTTTTACCGTCGAAGCGACTTCGAATAACACGACAACCGTAAAATGGATCAACGACCTGGTAGACGAGAAAGGAAAATTTTTACCTCACCTTCTAAAAGATACGGTAGACCAGACTCTGCATTGGGCTAACCCACCTGCCGAAGACTGCATGGATGGCACTGACAGAACCGATTGTGTAGGCACGACTAAAAAACCTTACAAAGGTCCCGTACCGATTGTAACCCATTTACACGGTGCCCACGTCGGGCCCAAGAGTGATGGCTATCCAGAAGCCTGGTGGTTGCCTGCCGCTAAGAATATCCCGAAAAAATACGCCACATCAGGGTCACTGTTCAATGATGCGACCGGCACTAACCCCGGCAACCTAGGTTATGCTATCTACAGCTATCCGAATACTCAGGATGAAACAACTCTGTGGTATCACGATCACTCTCTGGGCATGACTCGACAAAATGTCTATGCCGGTCCGGCAGGTTTTTGGTTGCTGCGCGACAAGAATGGCCAGGAAAAAAACCTCAACCTCCCAGGCCCAGCCCCGAAAATTGGTGACTCACAGGGTAATAACCCTTTTGGAAAATACTATGAAATTCCATTGGTAATTCAGGATCGCTCATTTAACGAAGATGGTTCCCTGTTCTATCCAAAACACCGAGCATTCTTCGAAGGCGTACCTAAAAAGAAACTCAAAATCAAGTTTGCCCCGAAATCTGACGTTGCAAAACTCTGGAATCCAGAAGCCTTTTTTAATGTTATGGTCGTCAACGGTGTCAGCTGGCCTTATTTGAATGTAGACCAGGGACGTTACCGCTTTCGCATACTGAATGGCTCGAACTCGCGTTTCCTTAATTTAGCTCTGTTTGTCGTGTATCCTGATGGTTCGGTCGGTGAAGAATTGCCCATGTGGGTTATTGGTTCGGATCAGGGCCTGGTATCAGATGTAGTCGAGGTAAAAACCGGCAAATCGATAGTGTATGACGATGAAACTGGCACTACGGCAACCATAATTACCAACCCCAGCCAAGCACTTTTGATCGCCCCCGCCGAGCGCTCGGATATTATTGTTGACTTCAGCGGACTCAAACCTGACACATTTATTCTCATGGTCAATACTGCCCCTGATGCACCATTTGGTGGTTTTCCTGACATTCCTGCCGATCCAGAAACTACTGGCCAAGTAATGAGGTTTATCGTAGGTTCAGATAAGGCTCCAAACTTTGCCGACCCTACAAAACTAGCCCTGGCAGATAACGCCCCGCTGGTTGCGTCTAATACTCGGATACTGTCACTCAACGAAGAAGAATCCACCGAAGTATGTGTAGTTATTAAACCCGATGGTACTATCAAACAATTGAAGAAAGTCAAGCCCGGGCCAATGTTTATTGATGATTGCATGAATGCCGGTGGCGCGCCGTTTGCCCCAAGAGCTGCCTTGTTGGGTACCGTAGATTCAATAGGGACAAGCATACCCCTTTTATGGAGCGACCCAATTACCGAAAACCCAGCAGTAGGTAATACCGAGGAATGGGCGATTACTAACTTTACAGTGGATGCGCATCCGATTCATCTGCATCTGGTGAAGTTTCAGGTGATAGGACGCGAACTGATCGGAGGAGGTCCTGCACCGATAGACCTGCAACCTTTTGAAAATGGTTTCAAGGATACTGTCATCGCCTATCCGGGCGAAATCACTCGGGTACGTGCGCATTTTGACCTCCCTGGCCTTTATGTCTGGCATTGTCATATCCTCGAACACGAAGATAATGAAATGATGCGACCCTATTGTGCCGGCATACCAGGTCAGGACTGCCCAACACAATTATTTTAAGTGTGATTACTGAACTTAGATATAGGAGCTGTTGTAAAACAGCTCCTTCTGTTCAACTGGCTTTGGCTACTAATAAATAACATTAAACAGGCACACAAATCCTTTGACACAAGGAGAACAGTATTATGTTGCACAGACTACTAATTCTTACTGCTATCGCTACACACTGCAGTATCGCACACGCTAATGAAACACACACTATTAGCAATGAAACCGACCGCTTCAGTTACAGTCTCGGCCACCAAGTAGGTATTGATTTCAAACGACAAAACGTGGAACCCTCCCCCAATGCGCTTATGCAAGGCATGATGGATGCAATTATGGAGGTAGAACCTCTGTTTTCGGTCATTGAAATGCACAGTTTGCTAGTGGATATGAAAAAACAAATTCAGATCACTCAGGTTAGAGAAAAAAGACAAAAGGCCCAATATTACCGTAAAGAAGGGCGCGAATTTCTGGCAGAAAATGCCAAACACAAAGATATCAAAACTTTGTCAAGTGGCATGCAATATAAGGTGATACGCAAAGGCCACGGCAAATCACCCAAACCTACTGACATTGTTACCGTAAACTACCGCGGTACGGTAATCAGCGGCCGTGAGTTTGACAGTTCATACAGAGATGGCAAACCGGTGCAATATCGTGTTGATAGTGTCATGCGAGGATGGACTGAGGCTCTGCAAATAATGCAAGAAGGCGCCTCCTGGCAACTATTTATACCATCGGGTCTGGCCTATCGTCGGCGTGGTCCGCTGGCAAACAGAACATTGATTTATGATATAGAACTGATTGCTGTCAATGAGGTTAATGACCAGAAGCAAGACACAGGAGATAAATAATTATGATATCAAAAACCTTTCACACTATTTTGCTTTTTTGCATTTGCAGTGCAAGCTGTTTGGCAACGAAAGATGACAAAGTAAATATTGAAAACGAGAAAATTAATTACTCCACGGGTTACCAACTTGGCAGCGATTTTAAACGTCAAGGTATGAAACTTTCATCAAAACTGCTAGTGCTAGGTTTGCTTGAGGCAAATGCCAATTCGCAGTCGCCATTAATGACACCAAAGGACATGCGAATTGCACTGGCGAAATTGCAGCAACAGGTTGAGAAGATAAAACAGAAAAAGGACTCTGAAATTGCACGCAGCAACCAGCTAAAGGGCAAACAATACCTGTTAGACAATGCAAAAAAAGATGGTGTAATATCATTACGCAGCGGCTTGCAATACAAAATAATCAAGCCAGGCACAGGAAGACAGCCGCAGAAAACCAGTAGCGTGACAGTTAAGTACCGTGGCACGCTTTTGGATGGAACAGAATTCGACAGTTCATCGCATCGCAAAAAAGACGCAATTTTCAAGGTTGATCGAGTTATCCGCGGCTGGACACAAGCCTTGCAAATGATGGCCAAGGGCTCAAGATGGCAATTGTATATTCCACCGAAGCTTGGCTTTGGCGAAAGTCCTACCGGAAATGGTGTTCCACCGAATAGTACGCTTTTATTTGACCTAGAATTGATAGCCATCAACTGATCGTGATGGTGGGCTTTACCTTATAAAAACTGTAATCACATGCCACCCCTTTTAAAAAATACAATTAAATTAGCAAGGAGTCATTGAAAATCCATATAATGATTTGCAACTCGATTATTCAAGGTTTTCAATAATTTCGAAAATCAATCTCTGGAAAAATATTATCCATCACTTCTAGTGCCACCAAGCTACGCTCGTCAATTGTGTTGTTGCGAATGCTATCAAGCAAATAATTAAATCTGGCCAAATGATCAACTACTCGTTTCTTTGCATATTCTATGGTTGTGCCAGACTTTATAATGAATGGCCAATCTGAAGACTGAGCGAGTAAAAGCGAACGAGCAGCTTGATTTAAAGCCCTTTCCTGTATTGAATTTTTTTTCACAGCATAATAATCTATCGCCAGTTTTTCCATTGCGGATCCGGCTTGGTGAAGCACAGGATAAATCCAGTCATTGTCTTCGTTAATCCAGTAGCTGGAGTAACCTTGATGACCCCAGGTTGAAGCTGAAGGAGTAGCGACTTGATGCGCTTTAAAGTGTTGCAAATAATCAGAACAACTAACGGTTTTGACTGTGCTGGAGGGTTCACTCGCATAGCGCAGCACATACTCTAACCACTTCGGGCCTTCAAACCACCAATGTCCAAATAGCTCGGCATCATAAGGTGAGACTATGATGGGTGGCTTGTCCATTGCCTCCGATAATATGTCTATTTGTTCCTGGCGCTTGGTTATAAAATCCCTTGCATGTGATTGCACTTTTTCATACGCCGACCGCGGTTGGTAGATATCTTTAGGTAGATCCTTGCCCGTTACGCGATGATATTTAATTCCGGTATTTATGCGGATATTTCCTTCAAGTATGTAAGGGGCGATGTATTCCAAGTCAAGATCGTAACCAATATCACTATAATATTCTCGGTAATCATAATCTCCTGGATAACCTTCATGAGAACTCCAAACTTGGCGAGATGAGTCTGGGTCTCGGGCAAAAACCGCTACGCCATTGCCACAATCTAGCGGTGCATGTACACCGTGTAAAGGGTGTTGACTAGCATTAACAACGCCATGAGTATCAGAAAAAAAATACTTAATCCCTGCATCCTTAAGTAGGACTTCCAAGCCAGGATAATATCCACATTCAGGCAACCAAAAACCAGCTGGAGAAAACCCTAAATTACTTTCGAATGTTTCAATACCAACATTAATTTGATTACGAACAGCAACTTCACTAATATTTAACAAAGGCAAAAATCCATGCGTTGCAGCACATGTAATTAATTCCAGATTACCAGCTAAATAGTGTTTTTTGAAGGCAAATAAAATATTACTCTTATACTGATTCTGAAAAATTTCAAGAGTGTTCAGAAAAAATCTACGGTAACATCGAGCTAATTTTTGATAGCCCCGTGCTTTTCGTGTTCTAACAATTTCTTTTTCTGACAGTTCAATGAGTTTATGGAGGTGTTTAAGATACCGGGCTCGCAACAATTCATCACCTAACATCGAAATCAAGGTTGGCGACAGAGACAAAGTAAGTCGGTAGTCAACCCGATCCTTTTGCAAACGATCCAGAACCCTGATTAAAGGAATATAGCACTCAGTAATAGCTTCAAACAACCAGTTTTCTTCAAAAAAGCTGTCGTATTCTGGATGCCTGACATAAGGAAGGTGTCCATGAAGAACTATGCCAAGAAATCCTTTTTCCATAGTTACTATTGATTTATTCCCAGGCCTGAATCATTCATAAGATTTGCAGGGTGCGATGTTATTGCTGGCCCATGTTTCAGTTTCTTAGGTGTGCCTATCTTTTCCCCAAATAAATTATCCTTCATAATAAAATCAGTCAAGACAATATTGGTATTTTCTGTTGGTGGGTCTGCGTCTCCTTTCGCTATTTTTTTGGAAGATTGGGCCATCTCGTTTTCTACTATCCTTTCTCTTCGAGGAACATGAATGATGTTGGAATATGCATAAGCAGCAAAGCTATCGTCTAAATAATACTTGCCAATAACTGCAGAATAAAAAGTATGATCAATTGGCACAGCTACTTTTTGCTGATGTTTAATACTATTGACTGTAACATCAAACCATTGCTTCGTATTATTAGAACAAGAGTTTTGACTAGGCTGGTAGTAAATCCTTAGGATTACCTGAAAGTTGGTAAAATCGTTAGGCTCGCTGGTTAAATTATTTTTCCCTAAGTTCCAATACGCATAAAGATGAAATGGATCAACAGGCAAAAGTACTAATTCTGGGTAAACGGAACTAGACCTCGGAGGGAATTCTCGACTAATTCTTTGGCTAATTTCAAGGAGTTCTTGTTGTGATAGCCGTATTTTGGAATTACATCCCGATTGCCAAAGTCTCATTGTCCGCCTTAATTTTTATTATAGTTATCCACACATGTTAAAGACTCAAGCATTAGCGTTAAGACTGTAACCCTGACAACAAAATTTTGCAAGACTATTTCCGTTGGTGTGTCCTCCCCGTCCTGTGAGAGTATAATCAAACCATGATCTTCGGAGCGAAATACTAACCTGGAATAAATATGTCTTTAGAGGTATAGAAATGACACTTGATGTTTATTTATCAGTTTTCACCCTAATGTTAATCTCCCTTGGAATTAATATCCTTTCACTGAAAACCCGAATACCCTACACCGTACTTCTGGTTATTGCTGGCTCTTTCCTGGTCCCGCTTTCTGACATAAACGCTTTTTCATTTATAACCAGCTTTCAATTGACGCCAGAATTGTTGTTTTTTGTTTTTCTGCCTATTTTGATTTTCGAATCAGCCTATAACATCAAAATTCGTAACATCAAGGAAAATAAGTTCACCATTAGTATATTGGCAGTTGTGGGTTTACTAATTTCAACCTTTTTCATCGGGTTTGTAGGCCAATGGGCATTCAAGCTACTTGGCTTTGAGATCCCCCTATTAGTTACTTTATTATTTGGTGCCATCATATCTGCTACTGACCCTGTTGCCGTTTTAGCATTATTTAAAGAATACGGTACACCTCATCGTCTAACTTTGATTTTTGAAGGGGAAAGTTTATTTAACGATGGAACAGCATTCGCAATATTTTTAGTATTCCTGGATATCATGCTGCATGGTTATAGCGGCGCTTCAACCATTTTGTACGGTGTTTTTTCATTCTTCATAATGATTTTGGGTGGTGCTTTGTTTGGTTTTATGATGGGGCTTTTATTTTCAAAACTCATAGAATGGGTCAAAGGCCATGAGCATCTTGAAATTACGCTGACTTTATTGGTAGCACATTTTACCTTTTTGTTAGCGGAGCTAATCTCCGAAAAATTAGTGATAAATGGCCAGCATGTTCATCTTTCTTCAATTATTGCCACAATGGTATCTTCCATAGTTATGGGAAATTATGGGCGCTTTAAGATGTCAGTTGGAGTCGAAGAATATATGGGAAAGTTCTGGAATTATTTCACCTTTATTTCTAATTCACTGGTATTTATCTTAATGGGTTCATTATTTACCAGTCTATCTATCTCTTTGAAGATAGCCATCCTCCCGATTCTGATGATGATTTTAGTCGTTGTCATCGCTAGAGCGGTGTCTATTTACTTATCGATTGGTATTGCCAATCAAGTTAAATCAGAGGAAAACATTCCTTTAAACTGGCAGCATTTACTCTCTTGGGGTAGTTTACGTGGCTCATTAGCGGTAATCATGGTCTTACTGATACCTAACGATCTTAGCCTTCCTAGCTGGAATTATGAATTTTCAATCAAAGAATTTCTCGTTGCCATCACTATTGGCAGTATCTATTTCACTCTAATGATTAAAGCAATGACTATTGGAAAAGTTATTCGCTGGTTGAAAATTGATGCTCTGTTACCACACGAACAAATGAGTTATTTCAAAAGCAAAGCTCTCATTTACCATACTTTAAATATTAGGATCAAAGAACTTTTTGAGCATCATGACATTAGTGAGGATCAGCACGAAGTCTTAACCTCCGAGTATAAAAAACTCTACCAACAAGTCAGTAAGCAGTGCAGGGATGAGACTGAAGATTCTAGCCATGTTGTTGAAAACATGCTGCGAATTTATACCTTAGCGTTACAGAAAAGCGAATTAAAAGAATTGTTCAGGCGGGATGAAATCAATGAGAGCATCTACAAAAAAAACAGGCTTATTTTAGAAACACAAACTGAACGGGTTGAACAAGACCGAGCAAAACTAACATCACTCAATGCCTATATTAATACCTGGATAGGCCAGTTTAGCCATTTTCTTCGGCGGCTATTGTTTTTACCCGTCAATCAGAGTGAATCACAAGAACTATATCTGTATTATCGGACGCAATACAAACTTATTTGCAACGTACTCGATGAATTGGCTGTAATGGAAAATTCGCCTTTAATCGAAATCTTTGATGATCCAAAAGCCTTGCAAAATGTAGTGAAAATTTATCAGGGTCTTAAAGATAAAACCATTGAGCAAATGAGACATGAAATCCAGTCAAATAGAGATCTTTTGGATGCCATGAATGAACAATCGGCAAAAGCCTTGCTTGATATCACTTACACTGATACGTTAAAGGAATTGCATGACCACGAAATCATTTCCAGCAAATTATATATATTGCTTAAAAAAGAAATGAATAAACCTGGAAAAACCAACTGAAAACGACATGATGATACAACTGATTTTCCAGGTTAAATAATGCAACTTTTTTTAGTTTGAAATTATGGCTTTATTACCACTTCATCAAGATAAAAATCCCAGCCTCCACTTGGCCCATAAAAGAGTAATTCAATTTTATTTAACTTGCCGTAAGCCCCACTGACTTTAAAAGTGGTATTAATTTTACTCCATTGCCCTGGTACTATTGAAACACTACTTAAAGGCTGGATATTAAGACCACCACTTGCAGGATATAGCAGTAACGCCGCACGCATCGTTGCCCTAGCTGAAAATGGAGTCCCCAGTGTAACATGGGCGGATAAACGATAACTATTTCCGACCTTTAATGGCACATTTTGTACAGGACCAGCATAATAGACTTGTCGATTAGAAACTTTTAAACCATATTTACTTGAAACTTTTGTGGAACTTCGTTGAAAAGAAGATCTCCCCCAAAAATTTGACCAGGAACCGAGAACATCAAAATTTCCGTTAGTAACAAGATTTGTCTGTGTTGATGTTGCAGGACTATCCGGTGCTGCTCCGACAGAAGTGCTTGCTACTTTTGTTGGATAAAAATCAGAAACTTGCTTCGCAACAGTATTTAAACTAGTTACAGCATCAGCTCCATTATAAAGATTTTGCTGAATACCGCAGACTGAATAATTACATTTGTACTGAGAGGGCGATGAAAATTGCTGAACCCTTACTGCAGATCCATAGGCCTGTGGATAAGCCATTGTCGTTGCGAAATTATTGTATTTACCATGACCTCGACCCCATGAGTAAATTCCACCTTGACTACCTTGCGCATAAGAATGGCCCAGCCCCATATTGTGCCCAAGTTCATGAACAAAGGTTGGATTTCCACAGTTAACCGCTGAAACACTATATCCTCCAGATTTTGCACCCCAGTAAAATTTGCCACCAGCGCCTTGTGGTACATACCCGATACCACATAAAAATCCACCACTTACATTCTTACGGAGAGTTAGCAGTACCACTAGATCTGCTCCATATTGTGTTCTTAACCCTCCAATTTGCTGATTTTTTGCTAAATTTTGAAGAGCTGTGCTAGAGACACTTCCAGTCCCAGAAATAGAAACTTTTCTCAGATGTACTAGTCGAAGTTTGATATCAACATTACTATTTATATATGTTTGGTTGGCATATTCGATATAAGATGCTGCTAAAGCAGGAATATCTCTACCCTGTGTTACTGTTGTAGCCTGATTTGGATAAACCACCAAGACATCAACTGTCTTTTTAGCTGCGAAAGCGGGAGAACCCGCAAACAACATAAACATTAGCATAGCTTGAAGTAAAGCTATTATTTTCATTAAAATACCCCTTTATTATGTTTTTATGTGAAAAATATTTGTAGTCCTTAAATTATAATTATTCCATTTCTTGCTTATGATAGGGAACCGAATCATCGGTATCACTCATACGACTTGTATACTCGCGATCATCAATGACTGTGCCCTCACCCGTTTCATTATCAATATAGACCGTGTAAACCCCCTCAGCCGTCGATAAAACCACATTGGTCATTACCGCACCCTGCGTCATAATGAAATTACTTTTTTCCTGCTCTTCATTTAGTATATCGCCTTTCCAGACTTTTACATTGCCAAGTTGGTTTGAAGTTGAGGTTATCTCACTTTGAAAAGTTTCACCCAATTGGGGTATAAAAAAATCAAGTACTTGGCCTACTTGAAGTTGTGCTAATACTTCTGGGCGTGTTTTAATCCGCTCCTCATGTTCAATAGTAGTATCTTCCTCAAATTCTTCTGGCGCATCAATTTCCCAAAGAGAGATTGATTCGTCTGGGTTCACTATCGATTGTTCTTTTTCGACTTTATCTAATGCGTCTAATTTAGCTTCAAGCAATTTTATATTTCCATCCTGAGTCGGTATAAAATTTATTTCGGCAGCAGTTAAAACCTGATCTAATGATTGCTTAACTTGTTGTTTATTCAAATCCGGAATGCTTTGCTGTATTCCACCCTCGTTACCAATTTGTTTTTGATTACTACTAAGCGACTGATTTCCCGATGCATTTTGTTCGTCTGTATTATTATCAAAGACAATAAAAACAACACCAACCGCAATACAAACAAATAAAATTGATGATAAAATTTTTGGCATACAGTGCCTCCCCTTTTTGAAGCTATAAACAGCGTCATACTATAAACACTGTTTCTTGATTTTAGCTTACGAATCGGTAAATTTTAATACAAAGAGGGGGGAAAGCTGGTAATAATTAAAATTGCGAGGAAACCATCAAGAATAAATTTTAAAGCACTGATTTATTGATGTTAATATTTTTTATAATAACTATTAATGAAGCCATTTCTATTTGGCATTTTAATTTCAGTTAACGTTTTTTTGTTCAAAACCTGGTTCTTGTCAACGATGCCATTGAGAAAAAGCACATACGCTGTAACCGCATATAACTCATTGTTACTTAATATTCCCGGTGCATGTAATGGCATGGAGCGATGGGTAAAATCAAAAATAGTTGTCGCATATGGCCAATAGGTACCAATTATTTTATCAGGTGGGTCATCTGTGAGTGTATGTTGAGCTCCTGCCAGCTCATCAGCGCTATCTCCGGTACCATCGACACCGTGACACATCTGACAGTGGTTTTCATAAACAATTTTTCCTTTTATTGCAGTCCCGCTACCAGAAGGCAAACCATCTCCATCTGGAAATATATCTCTATTCCAAATTTTAACCTGCGAATCATGGGTGGGTTGTCCTAAATTTGGGCTAGCCATACGATCTGCGTATACATTTTGTACATTCAGAATGATAAATAACATACACCTCAGATCATTACTCATAAACATGGCTAATCAACCCATCAGCTCGAATTTTCCAACTAACAACCGCATTATAATGAAAATATCCATTGGTTCCTCGCTGTTTAATAAGGTTTTCACGCTCAGGTTGCCGGTATCCAGTTTCATCGGTTGTCCGACTTTTTATAACAACTTGATTTCCCGACCACTGCCAAGGAATACGGAACCGAGTAAAGCATCTTGCCATTACTGGTTCCTGTAACTCCGCTTCTGCCCAGGTTTTTCCGCCATCAGCTGATACTTCTACACTGGCAATTTTACCCCGACCACTCCATGCCAAACCTGTAATTTGATATAAACCTGGTTTTGCCATTTTATACCCCAATGATGGATTGGTAATGAGTGACTTGGCATCCATCACAAAGCTAAATTGTCGTGCTTTTCCAGAAGGTAGTAATTCTGTATATTTTGAAGTTTCATTTCTGGTCATACTAGGTCGAGAGGTCAGGTGCAAGCGTCTTAACCATTTCACATTCAACACGCCCTCCCAGCCCGGCACAATCAGCCTTAGGGGATATCCATTTTCAGGGCGAATCCGCTCTCCATTCTGATAAAGTGCAACAATGCAATCATCCAATGCCTTGTCAAGTGGAATGCTGATATTCATTGCGGCAGCATCAGCTCCCTCGGCAATAAGCCATGTAGCACTACTTTTAATCCCTGCTTCTTCAAGCAGTATATGTAGAGGAATACCTGTCCATTCGCTACAAGAAGCCATACCATGAAAATAGCCAACTTGAGTTTGAATGGGCTCATTTCGCCAACCAGCATTACTGTTACCCCCACATTCGATAAAACAAAATATTGAGCGCATGGGATAACGAAGCAGGTTTTCAATAGAAAATATCAGCGGATTAGAAACTAGACCATGAATCATCATTTGGTGCTGAGCTGGATCTATTTGCGGAACACCATTATGATGGCGTTCAAAGTGTAACCCATTCGGAGTTATCGTCCCTTCAAGATTGTGGAGAGGTGTCCATGAAACACCATTGCCTGGAGCCATGCGGTTACCCATCGTCCAGCGTATGGTTTTATTTTCATATGCAGAGGGTCTTCCATAATTGGAAAATGGCTCGCCGGGCTTAAGCATCCAGGGTGGTAACGGTGAATCAAGAGATTTTGCAATAATTTGTGGAGAAACAGCCGCTGCTGCGGAAAATACCAGCCCTCGTTTTAAAAATAAGCGGCGGTCAAGCAGGCCGCCACCTGCAACTAGCTCCAGTGCTTCATCCATTTTTCACCTCTAATAAGTAGACAATGAATTGTACAAGGTTTATGCTCTGCTCAACAAAAAACAAGCATAGCCCATTATCCTAGAACCCTTGGGTAACCGATTTTTCTAGGGTTATTGAGAAAATCACCTAAATGATACCTATAAGAGACACAGCCCCTTGCTATATCAAACCTTATGTAACCTGGGGGTTAATCATAATATGTACGACTTTGTTTATCCTTCTGGAAATTCTGCCTGATCAAATTCATCGAGAAATAATATATAAGTATGGCATGGTGCCGATCCGCTATTCAAAACCAGAATGGGCCGCAAATTTTGGATTGCTACCGGATGGCTATTTGTCTTTTTTAACCAACTTATTTCTGCATGGAGGCTGGCTTCACCTAATTGTCAATATGTGGTTCTTATGGATTTTCGCTGACAATATTGAAGACCGTATGGGTCACGGCCGGTTTATTGTTTTTTATTTACTTTGTGGTTTTTTCGCAACGGGATTGCAATGGTTATATGACCCTGACTTAGTAATACCTGTAGTTGGCGCATCGGGAGCAATTGCTGGAATACTGGCCGCCTATTTCTTCATATACCCCTTCGCCAGAATTATCATTATGATACCTTTACTTTTTTGGCCTTTCTACATTGAACTGCCTGCCATTGGCTTTTTGGGTGTCTGGGTCATTATTCAATTACACAAAGCAACCACCGCGGTGGTATTTGACAATATCAGTACTGATGTCGCCTGGTGGGCACACCTTGGAGGCTTTATTGTTGGGGCCTTAATTCATCGTTTCTTCCTGCTAAAAAACCCACCCAATAATCAACAACAACCCGAATAAAACAGCTAACAAATATCAAAAATTAGAGTGTTTTTGTGTATAATCCTTAAAAAAATCAACCTTCCGGTTATTAGGAAATTTATAAATGAATAAAATTAATATAAATGTTGCTCTAGTAAGACTTCTACAATTTGTCGTTTTTGTGGTTTTTACGTTTATAGTGATGACATATTTTGGCGCCCTACTGCTCATTCCATTGGATTTAATCCTTATCATTATCAAAATATTGGGTGCAATTGGCTTACACGGCATTTTGGCTGCCGCCGTCGCTGTTCCGGCTGTAGGATATCTGGGATTGGTTGTATACCAAACTCCAGGATTAATCAAATTACTGATAGATACAGGAATGGACTTAGTTAATGCCGGAAAAAAACGAATTGAAGCGTTCAATACTATTGCCGATCAATTGAAAGAAAAAGTAGCTGCAAAGGCTTAAATATTTCACGCACTGCTATGAAATCCAAACGCTAGCGATGTTAAGTAATAGCGTCCCTCGTGTGATGCATGCAATAACAGGCATCATTTGATCTTCCTACTCGTTTAGTATTTCAGCTAACGTTGTTACTTTATTTTCTTGCCCTTTCAGTTGCAGGACTATTAATTCTTCCAAGTTGATGTGGCTAGGGCTGGTGTCTCCATCTTGCCGGGCTACATCAAGGAATTTTTTTGCGTATGTATAATCGTGTTTAAGATAATTTAAAACTGATAGCATAAAGGCGTGGTTAAGATCCGTGGTTTTCTGTGGTAAAGAATACTGACTAATCAAATTATCAATCAGCACACGAATTTTTTTATTGAGTTGAAGATGGCGCAAAGAAGTTGGGTTTATTCTGAATGCACCTGGGTCTGTTCTAAGGGCCTTTCTCATTAGCTTTGTCGCTAAATCTAAATTTCCTAATGAAGCGGTGGAAAGAGCATAACCCGATATTGGTAAACCCGATTTTGGAGCTTTTTCCGCCTCGCTGGCAAAATAGTCCATTGCGATATCATACTTACCTTTTTTTAGCGCATACCAAGCTGGGTTGCTGGAACCATTTCCGGGGTAAACCTCCTGAGGGCCTGAGCCATTATCGACATACACTTTCATATTCCCAGGAACGGTAACCTCATATGACAATGGACTGTAGTGATAGCTCCGGTAATTGTCACCCGACCTATAGCTCCGATGCTCATAATATCCAGAAGAGGAATAATTCGAATAGCCATAATGGCTTGAATGTGGGTGATGCTTTGAAAAACTGCGATGCATAGCTCGACTGTAATAGCTGTCCCTGGCAAGGCATGACTCAGGTATGATAAGTATTGTGCCAAGAAAGTAACACACCAACAATCCCTTAAAATTAAACTCTTTCATGTTATTCCCTCCAAATGTACTTTTATTTTAGACATTAGGAAAATAATAAATGCCTAATGAACGAAAAGCTGAATTTCAATGTACTATTTGTAAACAATCTTGTACAGGTTCTTAAACATTGAAGAATACATGATGCCAGCTTAATAAAACCTGAACGAGAACAAATGAAGCCCTGAATTTTGTTGCTTCGCATAGGTGAGTCATCATTAAGCGGATTTTTTTGGATGCACTGAACCTTAAATGCTTGTGACAAAATCAATAAGAAACTATTTATTAGGTTAAAAATAGCGTTTTAAATAATGGCCTGTATGCGATGCCTCATTCTTTGAAACTTGCTCAGGTGTTCCTTCGGCGACTAACATCCCTCCTCCATCTCCTCCTTCAGGCCCCATATCAATAATCCAGTCAGCTGTTTTGATAACGTCCAGGTTGTGTTCAATGATAACGATGGTATTGCCGTGATCACGCAAGGTATGTAGTACACTTAACAACTGCTTTATATCATGAAAATGCAATCCCGTAGTTGGTTCATCCAGTATATATAAGGTTTGCCCGGTATCCCGCTTGGAAAGCTCTTTAGCCAATTTAACGCGCTGCGCTTCTCCGCCTGAAAGAGTTATGGCATTCTGGCCTAACGTAATATAACTCAAACCGACATCAACCAACGTATCCAGCTTTCTGGAGAGAATAGGTATTGCACTGAAAAAATCAGCAGCTTCTTCCACCGTCATTTTTAGTACTTCATTGATAGTTTTACCCTTGTATCTAATTTCAAGAGTTTCCCGATTGTAACGTTTACCATTACAAATATCGCAATGGACAAAAACATCTGGTAAAAAATGCATTTCGACCTTAATAACACCATCGCCTCTACATGCTTCACAGCGACCACCTTTAACATTAAAGCTAAAACGCCCAGGCGTATAACCTCTGGAGCGAGATTCTGGTGTTGCAGAAAATAACTCGCGGATTGGAGTAAAAAGCCCAGTATAAGTTGCTGGGTTTGAACGAGGAGTACGGCCGATGGGACTTTGGTTAATATCAACCACTTTGTCGAAATGATCCAGGTTATCAATTCCGTCACAGGGGGCAGGTACGGCACTGGCACGATTAATTAGCCTTGCTGCATGGCGATATAGCGTGTCATTAATCAAGGTTGATTTTCCAGAACCAGAAACCCCGGTCACACAAGTAAACAAACCGACCGGGATAGACACATCAATATTTTTTAGATTATTTCCATGTGCATTTCTGATTGTTGCTTTTTTTCGTTTATCATAAGCTGTTAAAGATTCAGGAATTATAATCTGCTGTTTTCCAGATAAATATTGACCTGTAAGAGACTGATCGTTAGCCTTGATTTCGGCAGGCGTTCCCTGAGCAACAACATGCCCACCATGGGCTCCTGCCCCCGGACCCATATCTACAACATGCTGAGCTGCATGAATAGCATCTTCATCATGCTCAACCACTATCACTGTGTTTCCCAAGTCGCGAAGTCTGAATAAGGTATTCAGTAATCGCTGATTATCCCTTTGATGTAAGCCGATTGACGGCTCATCAAGAACGTACATTACACCAACCAATCCAGCGCCAATTTGGCTAGCTAATCGAATCCGTTGTGCTTCACCACCGGACAACGAATCAGCGCTTCGATTCAGGGTTAGATAATCAAGTCCAACATTAACCAAAAACTCCAGCCGCTCTTGAATTTCTTTAACAATTTTATCAGCGACTTCCCCTCGTTTGCCAGGTAGATTTAACTGCTCAAAAAAAGCTAACGATTTACGAATCGGCAACGCAGTAATAATGTGGAGTGGCAGATCGTCAATAAACACATTACGTGCTGCGGTATTTAAGCGAGAACCCTCACAGCTATCGCAAACTTTTTTTGATAAATACTTTGCTAACTCCTCCCGAACCATTTGCGAATCAGTTTCCCGGTATCGTCTCTCCATATTAACAATAATCCCTTCAAAACTATGTCGCTTTTTTTTGGTTTTTCCAGTGCTGGTCAGGAATTTAAAATCAATAGCCTTACGGCCACTACCGTATAGTAGAATGTTTTGAATATCCTGTTCTAATTCTGAAAAAGGGACTTCGGGATCAAATCCATAATGCTCCGCTAACGAACAAATAATCTGAAAATAATAGGCATTGCGCCGATCCCAACCACGGATTGCGCCACCAGCCAAACTGATATCTGGGTTATGCACTACCAGTTCTTGATCAAAATGCTGTTTAACACCCAAGCCATCACAGCTTGAACAAGCTCCTTTGGGGTTGTTAAAGGAAAATATTCGAGGCTCAAGTTCGGTAAGGCTATAACCACATAAAGAACAGGCATACCGCTCAGAAAACACCAGTTCGGTATCATCCTCTAAAGATGCGGCAATAGCGATGCCATCAGCAGTACGTAACGCCGTTTCAAATGATTCGGCTAATCTTAAACTGATATCTTCACGGATTTTAAAACGATCGACAATCACCTCAATAGTATGCTTCTTTTTTAAATCCAGCGTAGGCGCTTCATCCAGATCGTACACTTCACCATCAATACGGGCACGAATAAACCCCTGACTGCGTAAATCATCCAATAATTGCAAATGTTCGCCTTTCCGATCATTGACGACCGGAGCTAATAACATCCAACGCTGATTCGGCTCCTGATTTAAAACCAGATCGACCATTTGGCTGACGGTTTGTGCTTCCAATGAAGTTTGATGTTCCGGGCAACGTGGCGTACCTGCCCGAGCATACATTAACCGTAAATAATCATAGATTTCAGTGATAGTCCCAACTGTTGAGCGGGGATTATGAGACGTTGATTTTTGCTCAATAGAAATAGCTGGAGAAAGCCCTTCTATATGATCAACATCCGGCTTCTCCATCAACGATAAGAATTGCCGGGCATAGGCAGACAGCGATTCTACATACCGCCTTTGGCCTTCTGCGTAGATCGTGTCAAATGCTAATGATGATTTCCCTGAGCCGGAAAGTCCGGTTATAACAATAAGCGAATTGCGCGGTAAATCAAGATCAATATTTTTTAAATTATGTGTTCTGGCGCCACGAATACTGATGGTATCCATTGATAAAACTTCCGGTTATCTAAACAACCGGATAATATACGTCTAAAAGCACCTGATTGGCTAATAAAGTTTGAGATAAAAACTCATTTAAGCTAATTATTTATCTTTTTTGGATCCTCAGATAAAAAACCAATATTTAATGCCTCTTTGTTTCTGGGAGGTGGAAAGCTTGTTACGACTATTCCCAGTTAATGAAATTGGATATTATTAGAATATGCTAACAAAATGCCCGACCCAGTGTACTACGGGTTATCGAGCATCCTTTATGGGCAGGTTTTAATCGGGATAGCAGAATCATTTACCATCCCTTAGATAGGATGTCTTGTGCATCGCTTAGGTGAGAACTACTCGCTAAATGCAGCAACTGGGGTAGAAGGAGTAACTTTTTCGATTGTTACAGTGCCCTCCTGAAAAAAAAAGTCTAAGTCATTGTACCCTTCTGTGGCAATTTTAATACGACATGGTGATGTTCCAACCAGCCTATCTTTCACGAAAACAGTACGGCCACTAATACCGTTATTACGTTGGGTTTTTGATCGCTGCCAGTATTTATTGATCGGATAACCTTCTTTATGTAGTGACTGTAGCCCCCAGTCAAAAACAATGTAGAAAGCATTATTTTGGCTATCTGTTGAACCGCGGTAGAAATCCCTGATTACTCTGCTGTCATATCTACCAGGGAGTCCATTAATGCCAATCACGTTCACAAGACTGCGACTGTACATTATATTCTCAAAACTACTAAACGTGGCTTTGCCATTATAATTTAATACAATAGTCCCTGCTAAAGAACCTCGGCCATTTTGATCAATGCGTATCATATACCCATAAAATTTATGTGGACTAATATTTGCCTCGAGATGAATAGAGCCTCCAAGAGAAATTACTTCAATAAAGTTGAAAGAGGGGTTTTCTTCCGAACCATCAGTAAAAATTTCAATTTCGGAGGATCCAGCCGATGCATTGCAACTAGTTGCGTGGATCTTAGCTTCCGCTATTTGCATAATGCTTTCGAAGAGGGTAAATGCAACTTTTTCTGGATCACTCAGACCGGGGTCAGCGAAGAGAGGAGATATAGGACCATTATCATAAAGTGTACTTGGTGCTGAAGGAGGGTCTCCACCCATCGCAGTAGCCGAAAAACCAACGATCAATATTGAGGTTATTTGAACTATTAGTTTGATCATAACTATTATCCTATTGTGTCGCCTTGAACATTACATTTCCAAATGAAATTTGAGAAATACCGATTCCGGCCTTTATCGACATAAATACTACTCATACCAAGCGATAGATTTTCACTTAATACAATATAAATTTCCTTTCTCATAGTATGGAAAAAGTTCAACATCTGATGTATTGAATTTATTGTATTAGTACTCTTCAACCGTTGTCAGCCCTGCATGGGCTGATGACGTCCGTAAGGCGCAGGGTTTTTGCTCATGTTCTCATTAGCAAACGTGGCGAAATCTTATCCCGAAAACCGTCGTACCATTTTAGGTAACCTTGACTAGCGGCATTTGTGCGAAGTCGAGGCAAACGCAGGGAATCTGGAGCCTAAATGATTGCCGCGTGGCGAATCGATTTCTGTA
>VAPK010148003.1_pt1 | contig 20966 bp, 17 predicted proteins | sample 3395031 | NCBI WGS metagenome assembly VAPK01 (sample SAMN08290443, study PRJNA428436) | hydrothermal vent metagenome | isolation source: Deep-sea hydrothermal vent chimney 1 | place: Pacific Ocean: Juan De Fuca Ridge
AAAGCAATTGATTTCGAAGAAGGGCTGCCAATTAATATCGGAAATGATGTATGGGTAGGAAGAAATTGTACGATTATGGATGGTGTTACCATAGGTGATGGGGCTGTAATCGCAACTGGTGCCATCGTCACAAAAGACATACCACCTTACGCAATAGCAGGTGGAGTTCCTGCTAAAGTAATCAAATACCGTTTTAGCGAGGATATGATTGCTAAACTATTAGAAATTCAATGGTGGAATTTCAGTGATGAACAAATTCAACAACACATCGAGTTTTTTAGGGATTCTGCCCTAACTTTGGAGAAATTAAACACCTATTTTCCGAAAAATTGAACTTTGACTAAAAAACGGAAGCAAAAACCTGATAATACAAAATATAAGAATCTTGACAAAGAAAAACTTAATTATATTCGGAACACGACCTGAAGCCATCAAAATGGCTCCTTTGGTAAAGGCCTTTTTAAAAAACCCAGCTTTTGAAACCAAGGTTTGTGTAACCGCACAACACCGAGAAATGTTAGACCAGGTACTTGATTTTTTTGAGATTACCCCTGATTATGATCTAAATCTCATGAAACCCGGTCAGAACCTTTATGGACTAACAGCGGATATCATCACAGGGCTACAACCCGTCTTAGAAGAATTTAAGCCTGACTATGCCTATGTGCATGGTGATACCACTACGACAATGGGTGCTAGTATTGCTTCTTTTTACTCAGGTGCAAAAGTCTGCCATGTAGAGGCTGGGCTACGTACCTTTAATAAAAAAGCCCCTTTTCCTGAAGAAATCAATAGAACGATTACGGGCCATATTGCCGATTATCACTTTGCTCCTACACAAACTTCTTATAACAATTTGCGCAGAGAGGGTATTTCAAACGAGAGTATTTTAGTGACTGGCAATACCGTAATCGATGCCTTGTTTGAAAGTGTATCTAGAGTTGATACAATGGAAGACAAGGAAGTTGAAAATCTTAAAAAAGAAGTTGATTTTACGAAACGTATCGTCTTGGTAACTGGACATAGAAGAGAAAATCATGGACAGGGTTTTATCAATATATGCGAAGCCCTAAAAGAAATTGGTGAATCGGTCGATAATGTTCAGATCATCTACCCTGTACATCTAAACCCAAAAGTACAAAAACCCGTTTATGATATATTGGGTGAACAGGATAATGTCAAACTAATAGCTCCCCTAGCCTACCCTGCTTTTGTTTGGCTAATGAACAAGGCAGAATTAGTGATTACCGATAGCGGTGGGGTTCAAGAAGAAGCACCTAGCTTGGGCAAGCCGGTATTGGTCATGCGTGATACCACCGAGAGACCAGAGGCCGTAGATGCGGGAACGGTTATTTTGGTAGGTACCGACAAAAACAAAATAATTACCGAGACAATGAATCTTTTGAGCAACCCTGAACTATATAAAAAAATGAGCAGACTACATAACCCCTATGGTGATGGAAAAGCCTGCGAACGAATTGTGGAATTTATAGAAAACTTAGCATACTAATGAACAAACCAGAAGTAGTAATGATCGGCCTAGGGTATATAGGCCTTCCCACGGCAGCTTTAATCGCCGAAGGGGGAACCCATGTTCATGGGGTCGATATCAATCAAGATGTTGTAGACACCATTAACCGAGGCGAGATCCATATTGTAGAACCGTCATTGGACAAATCTGTCGCCAATGCCGTTAGCAAAGGGTTCTTAAAAGCGGCCACAACGCCCGTAGAAGCCAACACCTATCTTATTGTGGTTCCCACTCCGTTTAAAGATAAAAACGAACCCGATATTTCTTTTGTACAATCAGCTACAACGGCCATTTTACCATTGTTAAAAGCAGGCGATATGTATATCATCGAATCGACATCTCCTGTGGGCACCACTGAAAAAATGATGAACTATATCTATGAGCAAAGACCTGATCTAAAAGGTAAGCTGCATATCGCCTACTGTCCCGAAAGGGTATTGCCTGGCAATGTCATGTACGAACTTGTACACAATGACAGGGTCATAGGCGGTATTGACGAAGCATCTACTGAGAAGGCCATTGCATTTTATGCCAACTATGTAAAAGGTGAACTGCACAAAACCAATGCCCGTACCGCTGAAATGTGCAAATTAGTGGAAAACTCTTCACGTGATGTTCAGATTGCATTTGCAAATGAACTATCGCTTATTTGCGACAAGGCGGATATCAATGTTTGGGATTTGATTGCATTGGCGAATAAGCATCCACGGGTAAATATTTTACAACCTGGTTGTGGGGTTGGGGGGCACTGTATCGCTGTCGATCCTTATTTTATTGTGGCCGACTACCCCATGGAATCGAAAATAATCGGTACTGCCCGTGAAGTAAATAACTATAAGTCATTTTGGTGTGCTGAAAAAGTTCAAAATGTAAAACTGCAATTTGAATTGGAACATGGCAGAAAACCAAAAATTGCATTAATGGGCCTGGCTTTTAAACCTGATATCGATGACCTAAGAGAATCTCCTGCCAAGTATATTGTGCAGCGCGTTTTACAAAACTCTAACAATGAAGAATATTACATTGTTGAGCCGAATATTACCGATCATAATGTATTTAAAATAACTAACTACGAAGATGCATACAAAAATGCGGATATTATCGTTTATCTAGTGGCGCATAAAGAGTTTAAAACCTTACCGAATAATTCAGATAAGGTACTTTTGGATTTTTGTGGCATAAACAAATAATAAATCAATGTTCAAAAATAAAACACTTCTAATAACAGGGGGCACTGGGTCCTTTGGAAATGCGGTACTCAACCGTTTTCTAGAAACCAACATCAAAGAAATTCGCATCTTTTCTCGTGACGAAAAGAAACAAGATGATATGCGCAACCACTTGAAAAATGAAAAGGTCAAGTTTTATATTGGCGATGTTCGAGATTATAGTAGTATTGCAAGAGCGATGAGCGGCGTAGATTATGTTTTTCACGCAGCGGCCTTAAAACAAGTACCTTCTTGTGAGTTTTTTCCCTTGGAAGCGGCCAAAACGAATGTTTTCGGAACGCAAAACACTATAGATGCCGCTGTGGCCAACAAGGTGAAAAGAATTATCTGTCTGAGTACCGACAAGGCCGCCTACCCCATTAACGCAATGGGCATCAGCAAAGCCCTAATGGAAAAAGTAGCCGTTGCCGCATCAAGAAACATACCCAATGACGACACTATAGTTTGTCTGACAAGGTATGGCAACGTTATGGCCTCTAGAGGTTCGGTGATTCCGTTATTTGTAAAACAAATTGAAGAAAAAACACCTTTGACCATCACGGATCCCAATATGACACGATTCTTAATGTCATTGGATGATGCGGTAGATTTGGTGTTGTTCGCCTTTGAACACGGCAACCAAGGGGATCTCTTTGTAAACAAAGCCCCGGCAAGTACTATTGGCGACTTGGCCAATGCCGTAAAAACAATCTTCAAAGCCGATAACGATATTAAGATCATTGGAACCCGCCATGGCGAAAAATTGTATGAAACACTCTGTACTAGAGAAGAAATGCAAAAAGCCGAGGATATGGGTGAGTTCTATCGAATTCCTGCAGATAATAGAGATTTGAACTATAGCCGCTATTTCTCAGAAGGGGAGACCGATACGAGTATCATCGAAGATTATCACTCTCACAACACGACGCAACTTACCGATGATGAGTTAAAACAAACCTTATTGAACCTAGACTATATCAAAGAAAATCTCTAGATGGTCTTTCACAATCATATTCAAGGTTCTAGTTTTTCTGATGAACGGGGAAGACTCAATTTCTTCAATGCCTTCTATATGGGCGAAATAGTAAGGCTCTATGAAATCGCACCTAACGACACCAATACCATTCGAGCATGGCAAGGACACCAAAATGAAAAAAAATGGTTCTACTGTAATTCAGGTGCTTTCATTGTCAATCTAATTAAATTGGATAATTTTGATACGCCATCGGATACTATAAAACCTGAACGAATTCTATTGGAAACTATTAATCCTTCAATATTAGAAGTTTCAGGTGGATATGCTACTGGTTTCAAAGCTATTGATGAAGGCTCAAAGCTATTGGTTTTTTCAAATTTTTCTTTGGAAGAATCAGAACAAGATGATTTTCGTTTTCCAATAGATACTTGGAAAGTAAAATGGTAAGACTACTTTCTTGGTTCAAGTAAGAAAATGGAAGCTATAAATTGGGTGTTTTAGAAATAGAAGCCGAGGTGAAATTAACTAAAGCTCTTTTTAAAAACTAATTCAATCTCCCTCCTCCGGAGGGATTTAGTGAGGACGATAATAAACAAAAGAGATAATCATCAAGTATGTGTTTTCCATTTGAAACAAGGAACCATAGGTGTGATTATCTAAGATCCTTTAAAAAAACAAAGAGACAAGTCTCCCTCCCCCGGAGGGATTAAGGGAGGACAGCAATTAAAGGCTTCTCAATTTTAAAAGAGATTGAATGGAAACTTTGAAAGATTTCAGCCTTTGCGGAAATGACAAAATTGATTTTGATGAAAAAAATAGGAATTACCGGGCAAGCAGGTTTCGTGGGCAACCATCTTTACACTACGCTTTCGTTAGATAAAACCGTAGAACTCGTCTCCTTTGAGCGCGATTTTTTCAATAACAAAGCCGCACTCGAAGATTTTGTAGTGCAATGCGATTGTATCATACACCTCGCAGCTATGAACAGGCATGACGATGCTAACGTCATTTACAATACCAATCTTAAACTTGTCGATGATCTGATCAATGCCTGCTTGCGTAAAAACGCAACCCCTCATATCATCTTCTCCTCATCGTCTCAAGAAGATCGTGACAACTTATATGGGCAATCAAAAAAAGAGGGGAAAGAAAAGTTTAAAGCATGGGCTGCAAAAAGTGGTGGTAAATTTACCTCACTCACCATACCCAATGTTTTTGGCCCTTTCGGAAAACCCGATTACAATTCAGTAGTCGCTACTTTTTGCCATAAAGTAGCCAGAGACGAAAAGCCGACTATTATTCAAGACGGTGAAGTTGGTTTGATCTATATCAACGAACTTGTTCGTATTTTTATAGATACCGCTAAGAATCAAATAGACGCAGACAAACTCGGTGAAAACAGTTTTGAAGTACGAATAAAACCAACCAGCAAGAACAAAGTTTCAAAAATTTTGGCTTTGCTGAATCGTTATAAGGAAGATTATATGGGCAATGGCATATTTCCTAATTTGAACAATGCTTTTGAGAAAGCATTGTTCAATACCTTTCGCTGCTATGTACCCGAAGGCCATTATCCGGTAAAATTTACAAAACATACAGATCCTAGAGGTAGTTTTGTCGAAATTGCAAGAACGCAAACAAGTGGACAATTTTCGTTTTCCACCACCGTACCCGGTATCACCCGTGGAAACCATTTTCATACCCGTAAAGCAGAACGTTTTGCCGTAATACGTGGCAAAGCATTGATACAATTACGAAAAATAGGCACCGATAAGGTCATCGATTATTATCTTGACGGTGAAGAGCCCGCCTATGTTGATATGCCGATCTGGTACACCCATAATATAAAAAATATAGGTGATACCGAATTAATTACCTTATTTTGGATCAACGAACCCTATAACCAAGAAGATGCAGATACCTATTTTGAAGATGTGTGATACGAGGTTAGACGTTCTTAATTAGTAATGTCAGACCGAGCGCAGTCGAGAATCAGTAAGCAGTAATCAGTAAACAGCAATGTCAGACTGAGCGCAGTCGAAGTCAGTAAAATCGATAATTTTGAATTAAATTACACCTTTTAAAATAAGATATAAATAATCCCTAAGAATCGACCATTGAAAAAACTTAAAGTACTTACCGTAGTAGGAACGCGACCCGAAATAATTCGTTTGTCTTGCGTATTGAACGCCTTAGACGCAAACGAGGCTATTGAGCATATATTAGTGCATACCGGCCAAAACTACGATTACGAGCTCAACGAAATATTTTTCGACGACCTCGGCATTCGTAAACCAGACTACTTTTTGAATGCCGCAGGAAAAAATGCTACAGAAACCGTTGGTAAAATTCTTATCAAGATAGATCCTATTCTTGAGGAAATAAACCCTGATGCCTTTTTGGTGTTGGGCGATACCAACTCTTGTCTATGTGCTATCCCTGCCAAGAAAAGAAAAATTCCCGTTTTTCATATGGAAGCTGGTAATCGCTGTTTCGATCAACGCGTACCCGAAGAGACCAACCGAAAGATCGTGGATCATGTTTCTGATGTAAATCTCACCTATAGTGATATAGCACGAGAATACTTGCTAAGAGAGGGCTTGCCCGCTGATAGGATTATCAAGACAGGAAGCCCTATGTTTGAAGTATTGAACAAATTTCTTCCTAAAATAGAAAAGTCTCAAGTACTAAAGGACCTGAACCTTGAAAAAGAAAAATACTTTGTGGTTTCATCGCACCGAGAAGAAAATATCAGTAATCCTAAAAATTTTGAGGGTCTTATTACCTCTTTAAATCTTATCGCCGAAAAATATGATTATCCTGTCATTGTTTCTACCCATCCCAGAACAAGAAACATGCTGGATTCGAAGAACTTGAAAACGCATAAGAACATTCAGTTTTTAAAACCTTTGGGGTTTACCGATTATAATGCCCTACAATACCATTCATTTGCCGTACTTTCAGATAGTGGTACGATTTCTGAAGAATCATCTGTCTTGAACTTTAGGGCACTTAATATCAGGGAAGCGCATGAAAGACCTGAGGCCATGGAAGAAGCATCTGTAATGATGGTGGGTATGAACCCTGAGCGAATTCTTCAAGCACTGACAGCATTGGAAGTTCAGAAAAGAAACCCTACTCGTAATTTTAGGCCGGTAGCCGACTATTCAATGCCCAATGTGAGTGAAAAGGTCGTCCGAATCATACTTTCTTACGTAGATTATATAAATCGTGTTGTTTGGTCTAAATACTAATCCCCCTATGAAGGTAATTTTTCTTGCACTTGCTTTTCCGAAAATGGATAAGACCAAATACCTTTATACACAGTTGGTCTCACAGTTTTATGAAAACGGACATGATATTACGGTTGTGGCACCAGCATATGACGAAAGTATTACAGGCCTCCAAATTGAAGAGAAAATCAAAATAATACGGGTCAAGACCCTGCCCCTATTTGGCATTGGGCTGATAAAAAAGGGCATTGCCAACGTATTACTACCGTATCAATACAAACGTGCCATCAAAAAACATAATTTAGATTTAGGCTTTGACCTTATATTGATGCCCACCCCTCCTATTAGCCTTTTTGGTGTTGTATCATGGCTAAAGAAAAAATCAAAGGCAAAGGCATATTTGATTCTTCGCGACATCTTTCCACAGAACGCAGTTGACCTCGGTATGCTAAAAAAAGGAGACCCAATTCATGCTTACTTCAGGAGAAAAGAAAAAAAAATGTACCAAGGCATGGATCACATAGGTTGTATGTCAGAAGGTAACATTTCGTTTATTGAAGAACATAATCCACAAATTAATTCAAACAAACTTCATATGTTGCCCAACTGGGGAGATATAATACCCTTGGCTTCAGATGAAACCATACTTGAATTAAGAAAGAAGGAAGGTCTCGAAGACAAATTTGTCGTCATTTTCGGAGGGAATATCGGGTTACCACAAAAAATGGAAAATATAGTCGAACTTGCATTGACCTGTGACGAAAAAAAAGATATTGTATTCTTGATTATGGGTAACGGAAGTGAGTACAAAAGTCTTGAAAACCTAGTGAAATCCAAATCTGTTGAAAATATACAATTGCGAGACGGACTGCCTCAAAGAGAATACATGCATTGGGTGCAAATGGCCGATGTTGGCCTGATTTCATTAAGTGAAAAGTTTACGATACCAAACATACCGTCGAAAGCCTTATCGTATTACAATACCAAAACCCCAATTTTGGCTTCAATTGATAGTAACACAGATTTCGGGACTATTTTAAATGATTTGAATGTTGGTGTATGGGCAGAGGCCAGAAAGACAAAAGAACTCAAAGAGAAATTGATGTTACTGTACAACAATCCTCAATTGAGAAAAGAAATGGGCGAGAATGGGTACACCTATATGAAAAAACACTTGTCGGGCAAGACGGCCTATCAAACTGTATTACAACAAATTGGCGAAACTAGTTAATTGCACCTTATTTGATACCTAGAACCAAGGTTAACCCCTTTGAACAAGTAATACTGCTTTTGGTCTATATGATGTTTTCAATTGATTTATAATCTTTACTTTGCAAGAGAATTCTACTAATCAGGTAAGATGTACGGACTATTCGTTAAAAGGATCATTGATATTTTGCTTTCCCTGTTTATTCTTATTTTAATGAGCCCTATATTCCTTATAGTTTTTGTACTGTTGAGCATTGCGAATAATGGCAAGGCATTTTTTGTTCAAAAGCGCCCAGGCAAAAATGAAAAGACCTTTGAAATAATAAAGTTCAGATCCATGAACGACAAAAAAGATTCAGACGGCCACCTTCTTTCTGATGGCGATCGCATAACGCCCATCGGGCGTTTTGTAAGAAAGACCTCTTTAGACGAAATACCACAATTGTTGAATGTGCTTAAAGGCGATATGAGCCTTATAGGGCCTAGACCACTACTGATTTCATACCTTCCCCTGTATAGCAAAGAACAACGAAAGAGACACCTCGTTCAACCAGGTATTACCGGTTGGGCACAGGTGAATGGGCGAAATGCGATTTCGTGGCAAAAAAAATTCGAATATGATATTTGGTACGTTAACAATCGTTCTTTTATAACCGATCTTAGAATCTTTTGGCTCACTTTTTTAAAAGTGGTCAAAAGAGATGATATCTCTTCCGAGACCAGTGCTACTATGGAAATATTTACAGGAAATTAAAACTATGCAGTTAAGTATCGTCATACCCTGTTATAATATGGAGCGTTATCTACCAGAATGCTTGGACAGCCTTTTGGATCAAAACCTCGATCCATCAGATTATGAAGTAATTATCATAAACGACGAATCAAAAGATTCCACATTGAAGGTGGCCAAAAATTATGCGGCCAAACACTCCAATATGCTAGTAATCGACAAAAAAAACGCAGGTGTAGGCGCCACAAGAAATACTGGGTATGATATAGCTAAAGGAAAGTATCTCTACTTTTTAGATCCCGATGACTATTTGGCCAAAAATACTTTAACGACTATTTTAGGCTTGATCGAGAGAAATGATTTAGATATTCTAACATTCGACAGCCTGCCCGTAGTGAATGAAAAACATCTAAAATCAAAAAACATTGAGCACGGCACAAAAGAGTTGGATGTACAGGACGGTATAACGTATATCGCAAATTTCAAATACAATAATGAAATTTGGTGGTATATCATCAATCGTGAATTCATGATTTCGTCTGGTATTCGATTTATAGAGGGAAAATGGATGGAAGATGCCATTCTGACCTCTGAACTGTTTTGCAAGGCCCAAAGGATGGCTCATGTGGGCTACGATGTACATAGATACCGTATTCTACCAACATCGGCAATGCGCAACAAAACACCCGAACATTACAACAAAGTAATTTTCGACAATGCCAATGCCGCCCATGTGTTCGCCGAATTGATAAAAACGATTCCCGAGTCGCACAAAGAAGCTGAACGATGCGTCAAACGTTTAAAAACGCGCCAACAATCATTTGTTTTCTTTTTGATGGTACGTTTGATGAAGTCAGATATATCAGTTGATAAAATTCCTGAAATGTTATCGGATTTTGAAAAAATAGATGCCTATCCCCTTAAAAAGTTTTTGGGCGAAGATTACCACGGCTTTGCCTATTCATGCCTCGTATTTATCTTCAATCGAAAATCTTTGATAAACTCTTTTATAAAAGTCTTCCGAAGTTTTTATAATTTAGCCAAATGAATATACTAATCACTTCTGCCGGAAGACGGGTTTCTTTGGTTCGGGCATTTCAAAAAGAACTTAAAAAATTATTCCCAGAAGCGAAAGTAATTGCCGCCGACGCCAACCCATCTTTATCTGCCGCATGTCACGCCGCAAACAGCTATTTCAAAGTGCCGAGATTAGACCACCCTGATTACATCAGTTCATTAATCGCATCTTGCAAAGATCATCAAATAAAATTAGTGGTGCCTACTATAGATACAGAGCTTCTTTTATTGTCAAAAAACAAAAAACTTCTTGAACAAAACAACATTACGCCGATTATTGCCTCGGTCGATTTTATCGAAAAATGTAGGGATAAACGAGTGATCCATGATTTTTTTGAATCGCACGATATCGCCATTGCCAAAGAGTACAGTAAAAAAGACTATACCTTACCCATGTTTATCAAACCCATTGATGGCAGTAGAAGTGTCGACACGTATTTGATACGGGCCAAAGAAGACTTGACCGATTATCATTTTTCGAATGAAAAATTAATGTTCTTGCAGTATTTGGATCACGATAAATATAACGAATTCACCTGTGACCTATATTATGGCAGAGACCATAAACTCAAATGTGCAGTACCGAGAAAAAGAATCGAAGTTAGAGATGGTGAAGTGAACAAGGCCTTGACCATGAACAATGAATTGGTTACATATATTAGAAAAAACCTTAATTATGTAGAAGGCGCGATTGGGTGTTTGACCGCCCAATTTTTCAAGCACAGATCAGGATCGGCTATTTACGGTATAGAGATCAACCCGAGGTTTGGCGGTGGGTATCCCCTATCCTACTTGGCCGGGGCCAATTTTCCGAAATGGATTATCGAAGAATATATGTTGGGTAAACAAATTGACGATCAATTCGATTGTTGGGAAGACAATTTATTGATGATACGTTACGACGATGAAATTTTGGTTCATGGATATAAAAGCTGACGAAAATACCGTAGTCGTTTTTGACCTAGACGATACCCTGTACAACGAAGTCGATTACCTGAGGTCGGCCTACATGGCGTTCGCAAAAGAACTAGAACCCGAATCTTGGCAACAACTCTTTGCACATATCTTTTCACTCTACCGAAATAACCTTGACGCTTTTGAATTTATTTCAACAACCTATAACATTACCAAAACAGACCTGATATCAAGTTACCGTAACCACGTTCCACATATAAAACCTTTTGACGGGGTTTTTAGAACCTTCGATAAAATCAAGGGTAAAAACGCTAAAATAAGCATCATTACCGATGGCAGAAAACTCACCCAAATGAATAAAATAAATGCTTTGGGCCTGGCGCCCTATCTTGATTACATTGTGATATCGGAAGAAATCGGTTCAGAAAAACCCAACAAGATAAACTACAAGGCCATAGAAGAAAGATTTAACAAAACATCATATTATTATATCGCGGATAATACTAAAAAAGACTTTGTCACACCCAATGGCATGGGGTGGCAAACTATAGCCCTAGTAGATCGAGGTTTGAACATACATGCCAACGCTCACGTACAAAAAGAACAAGAATACCTACCCCACAATTACATTTTCACTTTTTCCGAGCTAACAGTCTCTTAAAATACCACTGATTTTAAACAATCTTCGGGTCTGAAAAACAAATTTCAAGCATTTTATCGAAAAAAGAGTGTTTTAAAAGCCCTAAATCTGCTTTTTAACGTATTTAATTTGTATTTCAACGAGTTTTTTGTACTATTACATTAGAATTTAAAACAACCCCAAGTTTTGAAACACTATATGCCCTCGATTCTTACAAATTTGATTGATAAAATCAAAGAGACTTTTATTATTTGGATCTACAGTCGATCACCTGTTATTTTCATGCTATTTGTTCGCTGAAATTAGTTTGACCACAATGATTCAATAACAAAAGCCCCAATTGAAAACCTTAATTCGTACAATTGAGAATGCTCCCTTATGTAAAATTATTTTTACAGATTTTTTCGACACCTTAGTCCACAGAACGGTTCACCCCCACTACGCTATTAAATTATGGGGTAAATTTTTGAGTAGGGAACTTGGTCTTAATATCTCTCCTGACGAACTTTTCACTATTCGTATAGATAGCCTCAACTATTTATCAAAAAAGCATAAAACAAGGGGAATTGAACTGCCCTACGAACTACTGCTCAAAGAAATATACCTTCGGCTTTTAAATGTTAATGTTCTTAGAGACACACCCTTTGATACTTTTAAACGAGTATTTGAACACGCCGACTATATTTCAGAAATATCGGTACAGTTCAAAAACGAAAAATTAATTGCAACCCTAATACAATTAAAAGAAAAAGGGCATTGTATTTTCCTAGTATCCGATTTCTTTCTTCCTAAAAGGATAATAGCCAAAATACTTGACTTTCACGAAATCAAACACCTTTTTGAAGATATCTTCATTTCGTGCTCTGTCGGCAAAAGTAAGGAAAATGGTAACCTTTATCCTTATGTACTTGAAATGACGCAATCAAAGGCAGAGGAGACCACCATGATTGGTGACAACAAAAAAAGCGATATTCTCAATGCTGCCAAATATGGTATTCAAGGTATTCATACAAAACACTTATACCATAAATTACGTAATAGACGAAATCTCTTTGGTGACGATGCATGCGGTTTTAAAAAGGCATGTTCAAAAGTAGAGTCCCGCTGCGCCAAAAGTAACTACCCTTTGAGCGAGTATATCATTCATTTTTACTTTTTTACAGAAAGACTATATATCAAAGCCCAAAAAGACGGAGTGAAAAATCTTTTTTTCCTTTCTAGGGAAGGCCTTTTTCTCAAGCGTATTTTTGATATGTATCAAGACCTGAATCAATTTACATTAGAAAATAAAATTCATACACATTACTTTAAAGCCTCAAGACAATCTGCACAGAAAATAGTCCTAAGACCTCTTTGTGATGAGGATTTCAAAAAAATAGGTGGTGTGAACGCTGAAATGTCATTAGACCTATTGTTGAAGTGGTTTCTTTTTTCTGAAAATGTAAAAACAATAATAATTGATGAACTAGAAATAGATTCCAACCAAATTATACCTGACTTTTTCAATTCTGTAATAATGCAGAAACTACGTGAAAACGAACTTTTCATTGAACAATATGAGAAACATCGAAAAAATCAACAACACGCATTTCATAGATATATAGAATCTTTTGACACTAATATTGAAAAAGAGGGCATCGCTTTGGTAGATGTAGGTTGGGGCGGTACAATGCAAGAATGTATTTATCATTTTCTTAATAAAGAAGTACCTGTAACTGGATACTACATCGGTCTAAAGGAAATATATGATATAGAGCCCAACACCAAGCGATTTGGTTTGAATTTTTCAATATACCCCAGTCATGGTATTTCTGACGATATTCTTAAAGCCAATGGCCAACTCTACGAGCAACTTTTAGGTGCACCGCACGGTAGCACTCTTGGCTATTCTATTGTAAATGGCTCACCACAGACCATTGAATTTCACGAAGAAAACGAAAAATATGTTTTTGACAAACTCGTTAAAAATGTACAAGAATATATGGTGTTGGAGTTTGAAATATTGTTCTTGGCCTTAAGGTCTATAAATTACTCGCACACAATGGTGCAAGAGTATTTGACCAATATGGCGTTAAGAAACGGTATTCTTACAAGCAAAAAGAAAATTATATTTATTAACGACCTCTCGAAAGGCTTCTACCAAAATGTTGGTGAAAACAAAGTGGGCTTGGCTTACAGCCCCAATCAGTTACGGAGCTCGAAAACTGCTCTTTTTAAAAAGTTCTTAAGATCACCGGAAAAAGTTTTTCGGTTACTTGTCAAGGTTAAACCCTATATGTACGCCAAGGGTCTATATTGGTTATCGTGGCCAATGCACATGGCATATTATTATATGAAATTCAATTTTTGGGTAAAGAAAAAATGGTTTCCAAAAAGTTTACTGAAATCTTAAGACAACTCTTTTTTGCCCAAATTAGATTTTTCTATAGCGACAATATCAATACTCGACTATAACAAACTCGGATCGCCTGTTTATCTGGTGCTTCTCCTCAGGACAATAGGTATTGTCATCACAGTCGTTCAATAAATTTTCCTCGCCGTATGATCTGGCCGTAAGTCTATTGGAAGCTATTCCAATATCAACAAGATAATCTACGGTTCTATTGGCCCTTCTCTCAGACAACCAGTTGTTATATGTCGATTGCCCTCTTGAATCAGTATGTGACGTAACCTTAAGTGCTAACTCAGGGTTTTTGGTCAATACAACTGACAATGCTTTCAGTACTTTCTTCGACTTCGAATTCAGATATGAAGAATTCAAATCAAAATATACATACCCTAGATCCCTAATCGTCTTTTCAATTTGTTGTTTACGTCTGTTCTTGGCATCTTCCTTGAGTTTTTCGATTGCGGCCAAACGGGTCTTCTCTTTTTCCTTCGCCAATATCTCGGCGAGAGTAGCCGCTTCCCTTGCTCTATCAGCTTCCGAAATTGAATCATTGAGCCGTTGTTTTTCTATAACCAATGCTGCTATCATTGCAGATTTCGCTTCTCCTTTTTTAGACAACTTTTTTTCTATATCAAATTGGTAGACAACACCAACAGCATGTTGCAAGTGGTTTGTGCCGGTATTGCCCATAGCCCACTTTCCCGAAGAACTAAAATCCAATCCCAATCGATCTGAAAACCAAGTACGGAAACCTATTACGGCATTGTAAGTACCCCTTGCTTTATTATTGGCATTCGTATACCCTGCACCTATACCTACATAGGGATCAAACCAGGCCGTTTCGCCAATAAGCCTGTTCAAGTCATACGTCAGTCTGGCATCAATACCCCAATACTCTTTATCACTATCATTCACTACCCTATCAATGATCTTACCGGCCTTGTATTTGTTATAGCTACCTATGGCCTCTAGACCAATACCATTTTTAAAGTACCTGCCGATACTGATTCTACTGGGGTAAGGGAGTGCGTTCCATTGTGAATCGACCGAAAATAGATCATCGAAAACATCGCCAGAATCATCAACGATGTTATAACCGAGGCCGATAATCCATGAGCTTTCAACTAGGCTGTCTTTTGAGGTTATCTGTAAATCTTCGTCTTGGCCGAAGATAGAACCGAAACAAAGGCATGCCAAGAATAGCACGTATAGCGTATAGGTTTTCATAGGTATAATTTGGGATTATTACACCTTAAAGCTATGAAAAACAACAGCCTATCAAAAACAAAGTAGTTTGAATGGCACTTATTTTCGATGGATGGCAAAAGATGACGACGAACCCCATCATTAGACTTGAACAATTGAAATCTGTATATCCTACACTATCGACCTATGGTAATAAAATAGGTTAATTCACTGAAGAAGGCCTGTCATTCACTTCCCTTTTCAACCGAAATTTTCTTCTTGGTCAAAGGCATTTTATATACGCAGAAAGGACTTGTTACAACAGTGGGCGAATTTGTTTTTTTATTGATTTCGAACTTAGAGCCCAAAACAAGGGTTGTGTCGGTTTCTTTACGTAAAGTAAGTATAGGTAAGGCCGAACTATCTTGTTTGCCGCTACAATGAATTATAACCACTTCTTTGTTGAAATCGACCTCAGGTACCTGAAGGCCTGGTTTTCTTGTTTTATTTACACGAGAAAAGAAAACCTTAAATGCCTTTGAATCGGTGATAATCAGGGTCTCAGGGACATCAGAACCACTATAAGAGTCACTAACCAACAGCACCAATGAATCACTTTGTGCAGAATTATCTTCTTTATCCTTTACCATAGAAGCCTTTTTTTGGCCATTACATGATAAAACAAGAACCACTATACCTAACAAAAATACTTTCATACTAACTTGATTTTTTTAGTCTACCGTTATACGCCTTTAAATAAACCGCTTCATAAAGTGGCACAATATTCTGAATATCGAACTTTTCGGCAGATTTAGCCGCATTGGCCTTAAACGTCTTCAATACATCTTCATCACACAATATTCTCAATGCATTTTCGGCCATTTCATCAACATTGCCCACATCACTTAAAAACCCAGTGACGCCATGTTCGTTAAGCTCAGGAATACCACCCGTATTGCTAGAAATCACAGGCACTTTATTAATCATAGCCTCTAAAGCGGCCAAACCGAAACTTTCTGATTTAGAGGGCAATAGGAAAAGGTCTGAAAAACAAAGAATTCTATCGATCTCATTGCTGTTTCCCAAAAAGATGACTTTTTCAGAAATACCCAACTGCTCACATAAGAACTCGGCATTCTCCTTTTCAGGCCCCTCACCCACCATAACCAACTTGGCAGGAATCTCTTTTTGTATCTTATTGAAAATATGAATTACATCGGGTATATGTTTTACCTTTCTAAAATTACTGATATGGGTGATGATTTTTTCGTCATCACCTGCCATCAATGAACGTTGGCAGTCGGTAAATGACGTTTTGTACTTTCTCTTGTCTATAAAGTTGGGAATAACCTCGATTTCTTTTTTTATATCAAAAAACTCTAACGTTCGTTGTTTCAAGTTTTCAGAAACAGAAGTAACCACATCTGACTGATTGATACTAAAGGTGACCGCTGGTTTGTATACGGGGTGATTACCAACCAATGTTATATCAGTGCCGTGCAAGGTAGTAATCATGGGAAGGTGAATGTTTTCTTCAGCCAACATTTTCTTCGCCATATAACCTGCATAGGCATGGGGTATGGCATAGTGCACGTGCAATAATTCTATTCCGTAAAATTTTACGGTATCAACCAATTTGCTGGACAAGGCCAATTCATACGGCTGGTAATGGAATAAAGGATATTCTGGTACGTGAACTTCATGAAAATGGATGTTATTGCTCAAAAGCTCGAGACGTACAGGCTGACGATATGTGACAAAATGTATCTCATGCCCTCTCTGAGCTAGAGCTATGCCCAACTCGGTTGCTACTACGCCACTACCACCAAATGTAGGGTAACATACTATTGCTATCTTCATTGTCCAAATTTAGTAAAATCGTACGGTATGTCGATAATACTGTTTATTATTTACAAAAAAATTAAGAATTCAAACTAAATGCAATTCAGTATCCAGTAAAAACCAACAACCATCACAGGCCTAGAGCGGCAGTATTTCAAAAGCATATATCAATCTACTATCGCGTCATAAATAGCGCGTTGGATCCTTGTTCTCAATCCCGATCTTACCAATAACCTATTTGAAGCTACTGGATACGTTCTATTCGACAAGAAAACGTATACGATCTCTTTGTCAGGGTCCGCCCAAGTATAGGTGCCCGTAAAACCACTATGGCCAAAACTCTTTCGTGAAACACAGCCGCAGGTAGGCCCTTTTTTCTTCAATTGGGGCTTGTCAAAACCGACGCCACGTCTAACATTTTTATTGCAAAAATAACAAGTGTTGAATTTTTTTATGGTTCTTCCATCTAAAAAACGAGTGCCCCCGTAATTTCCATTTTGAAGGTACATTTGCATGATCTTGGCCACATCGTTGGCATTACTGAAAAGACCTGCATGGCCGCCAACCCCATTTTGCATGGCCGCACCCATATCGTGAACATAACCTTGAACGGTCTGGTACCTATAGTATTTATCGATTTCAGAAGGTACGATCCTACTCTTAGGGAACTTCTCTAAGGGATTGTAACTTGTATTGCTAGCTCCCAAAGGTTTGTATAAAAAGTCGTCTACAAGCTTATCTAAACGTTGTTTATTGGTTTTTTCAATGTACTCCTTCATTACGTAATATCCGACATCACTATATCTGTACCTATTCGATTTAAGACTTTGCCTACCGATACGGTCATATATCGAATCTTTATAAGCGTCAGCCAGATATAGGTTCTCTGCAACTTTTATCGAAAAACCGTTCAAAGGCTTATTTCTGTAAAACTCAGAAGAAGGCTTTCGTTTTTCATCCAAAGTACTTACATAAAAAGCAATCCACGCCGGCAATCTACCGTAATGTGACAAGGCTTTTAAAACTGTTACATTTTTTAATTCAGAATCTGCATATTCGGGCATTAGCTCTTCAAAAGTATTGTTCAGGGCGATTTTTCCTTCCTCTTCCATTTTCATAATCAAGGGCAGGGTGCCCAGTATTTTGGTGACCGAAGCTAAGTCGTATAAATGTTCTGGCGTTATTTTCTCTTTTGAGTCGTAGGTTGGCTTGCCAAATCCCTTATTATAGATGATTTTTCCCCTGCGGGCAATCAAAACCTGAGCACCTGGGTACATCAGGGAATCAAGACCATCTTGCACCAATCTATCGACCTTTGCCAGTTTAGAAGAACTAAGCCCCACACGTTCAGGATAACTGTACCCCAACCGCATTAATGATTTCAATTGAACATTGGTGTTAACAGGAAAAACCGAATTTGATGTTACCGGTAACACCCCTTTTGCTTCAATAGCCCCAAAAATAATCTGTGCCGTTTTTTCTTGGGCCAACCTACTATTTTGGTACGCGACCACTACCCCATCAAGATTTTTAAAAGAACTCACATCTAACAATGCATAGGGTTTTGCAAAGACCGCAAGTATAACATTTGAGGTTCTTTCCTTTGCAATCTCACGTAGCCATTGTAGCTCTTTTTTAGAAAATTCATACGATTTCCACGGGCTGTCGTTATTTTTATGATGTCCTATGATTATCAAGTTGTATTCGGCCAATTTCTTCTTTAGCGTACCAATATCATTTCCGTTGACTTGAGTTACCTTGGCATATTTATTTAATTCATTGATGAAAGATGTGCTATTGGAATCACCGAATTTCACATAGGCAATTTTTTTGTTTTCCAATTTCTTGATGCCCATAAGGTAAAAATTGTTCTTTACCACGGTAATGGCATTTTCAATGGCTTCTTCGTAAACTAGATCATCCTCAATTGAATTTAGATTTTTGTAAAGATTCTTTATTTCGATCGGGCGGTATTTGTTCAGGCCTACTTTGTATTTTGCCATCAATATCTTTTTGACAGAACTGGCCAAGCGTTCTTCGCTGATCTTCCCCTTTTCATAGGCTCTGGTCAATTTTAGTTTTGCTTTCTCTACTTCCGTCGGCATAAGCAACATATCATTACCGGCTAAAAAGGCACGAAGTTCTACTTCCCCATTTTTTCCTGAACTTGAAACGCCTTTCATATTCAAGGCGTCGGTAAATACCAAGCCCTTAAAACCCATATCTTCTTTCAAGATGCCCGAGATGATCTGCTCTGATAACGAAGAGGGTAATCTTTTCTTCATCTCTAAACCTGGCACTTCTAAATGTGCTACCATCACACTGCTCAAACCCGCTTTTATTAATTCTTTATATGGATAAAGTTCAATGCTGTCCAATCTTTTCTTCGAAAAATCAAGAATCGGCAATGCCTTGTGCGAATCTGTAGAAGTATCGCCATGACCGGGAAAGTGCTTGCCACTCGATAACACACCAGCACCCTCCATACCCTTCATAAACGCAATGCCCTTTTGGGTGACATTGTCTCTATCTTCACCAAATGAACGGCTTCCTATAATCGGGTTTTTTGGATTTGTATTGATGTCGACAACGGGTGCAAAATTAATATGTATACCCAAACGTTTGGCATGCTTCCCGATTTGACGGCCTACTTTTTCGACAATGGCATTATCTTTTATTGCACCCAGCGTCATATTATAAGGGAAAGCATAGGTAGAATCTAAACGCATTGAAAGCCCCCATTCTGCATCCATACCAATCAATAACGAAATTTTAGAAGCTGCTTGGTAATCATTTGTCAATTTAGCCTGTCGAACTGGGCCTCCCGTAGAAAATATCACTCCTCCGATTTTTTGCGATTCAATGAGGGTTTTTATCTTGTCAGTAGCCGTTTTACTTTGATCCGACCCCACACTGACCATAAACAACTGGCCCAGCTTTTCATCTAACGACATGGCATCGTACTTTGAATCTACCCAGTTTTTTTGCGCTAGGCTATCTTTTACGACCAAGGGGTCGTTCTGGGCATTAGAACACAATACCATCAGCAAGAACAAGGGGAGAACACTATTTAAACGCATACAGAATTTATCTATGAAAATAACTTAAAACGCAGCTGTTTATTGCATTTCAACGGATTTATCAAAAACCGACAAAACCTAAGTGAGAATATGCCTTGTTAGAAAACAATCAATACTAAAAAGGCTTTATTTCATAAAACGACTATGCCAACTTTCAGAGGCGGGTACCTCCCAATGTCTTAAATATTCGCCTTTATCGGCCACTAAATTGTTAAAAACAATGGTGTTTTTTGAAACGGCATTTTGTTTGGCCATTTTCTTGAAATCGGTAAGTGATTTATAAGCTACGTATTCGCCCTGCTTATACGATACGTTCATCTTGTCCAACAACTGCACATTGTGCTTTTTCTCTAAGCGCTGAATGAAATGTACAGACGCATCAATAGAACAACCCGAAGCCGAAGTTTGCGATTGATCTAGAGCCAGTATGATAAATCGGCTGTACTTGATTTCATACCCGGCCTTTAATTCGCTGCCATGCGCCGTCCATTCGTCAATAAAACCATCTAATTCTTTTCGGATCTCTTTTAGCTCCTCTTCATTGAAACTCCGATTGCACTGGAATATCCAGATTCTTGAGGTTTCGGGCAAGGTTTTGAATTCTGCTAGCATAAATTAAGTATCTAAAGTTTATAAGAGTTAAATATCAGCTGCGTTTGCGATCAATTCCGCAATATCCAACACGGCTATAGAACTTTCTTTCTCTTTGCTCTTAATGCCATCGGTCATCATCGTATTACAAAATGGGCAGCCTGTTGCAATAATCTCTGGTTTTGTTTCTAGAGCCTGTTCGGTACGTTCAACATTGATATCCTTTTCGCCTTTCTCGGGTTCTTTGAACATTTGTGCACCACCAGCACCACAGCACAATCCTTTTTTCTTGCAATTCTTCATTTCGACCAACTCAGCATCCAGTTTTTTTATAAGTGTTCTCGGCACTTCATAAACACC
>VAPK010367594.1_pt1 | contig 20960 bp, 14 predicted proteins | sample 3395031 | NCBI WGS metagenome assembly VAPK01 (sample SAMN08290443, study PRJNA428436) | hydrothermal vent metagenome | isolation source: Deep-sea hydrothermal vent chimney 1 | place: Pacific Ocean: Juan De Fuca Ridge
TCTATTTTAATTTCTTTTGGATATTCCTGAAAAAAGTTTTTAATTCCAATAGCAATTCCTTTTGACGAACCAGAAATATCCATCCATCCTTTTACTTTTTGAACCTCCTGTTGTACAGATTTATTATACTTTAAATCAGCCTTAAAACCATCAATTCTTTTGGTAGGTGTAGAAAAACCCTGTGGATTATTTTGTTTAGGTCCGGTTTGGATTAATGAGGTTATATCATTTTGGGATTGTTCAAATTCAACTATATATTCTTTGGCCTTTTTATCGTACCAGTTACCATCATATAAAGGGGTAAATACACGAATTTCTTTCCCCAATTGGTAATTTAATGTAAGACCACAACTTGAAATTTGATCGTTTGCTTGCATCCATCCTTTATCATCAGAAGTATTATTTGAAATTATCTTTTTATTTTGGGTGGCAATCAAAGCATATTCTCCTTCCTGAATTTTATGTTTGTCGGGAATACCCGTATAGGTAATTGTATGTAATACTTTGATATACGGTTTGCCAGCATAAGCATGAATGGTTATAATAAAAGGAGATGAATTATTATCTTTTCTTTCATAATTATAAGTTCCCACAATTTTAAAGATAACATGTAAGGGTCCTGAACCTTTTTCTCTAAACACTTGATTAATTGTTGCTTTCGACATATCAATTCCAGAATCATCCAGTATATCTAAAAAAGATCCTCTTTTATTGTTCGGTGAGGATATTATCAACTCCTCTTCTGAAAACTTACCATCCTTATTTGTATCTAAGTACACTTCGTCTAAAAAGCCATTTCCCATTTTGTTTATAGAAAAAGATAAGGGTCCTGTATTCACATTAATTCCTCCTGCTGGCCTCATATTATTGGTGGATATAATTGTATTTTCAGATCTTAGAGGAATAATTCCTTCACCATATTCTAACACATAATCTGACGTTTTTTCTGTAAAGAAGAAGACCCAAATCCATTTAACACTTTCATCTGCTGGTTCCCATGTTGTTACTAAAGTTGTCTGGCATAAAATTTCGATTCCTTTATTATTCAATAATCTAATATTATCAATACTTGTCAATTCCCCTTTTGGAAAAGGAATACCAATAGTTATCGGAGCACCAGAAATATTATTTTCAATTTTAATGTTTAGTTGTTTTTTATTGAATGCATATGCATTCATTAAAAAGAATAGAAATATTAAAAAAAGACTTTTCGTTTTCATATCTAGCTGGTTAAGTGATGGTTATTAAAATCTTGTAAACATAAGGAAGCCGCTCCTAAAATTGGCGAACTTGATAAATAAGAGGTGTGTATTTTTAAATTTTCTATTTGTTTTGGGTATGCAAATGACTGTACTGTCATTTTCATTGAATTTTCATAATATGGATAGGCCTTACTAATTGAACCTCCTAATACAATGGCTTCTGGTGCAAACATATACAATATGATTTTCAAGACTTCGCCTAAATGATTTCCGAATTCATTAAATGATTTCAAAGCCATACTATTTCCTTTTTTAGCCATTTTACTCAAGTCTCTAGCATTCATATTATAATTATTCACAAAGAAGAAACTGCTGGCATATTGTTCAATAATACTTTCTTTGTATGGCAACATTCCAATTTCTCCAGCCCCACTTATAACACCGTTATACAATTGGTTATTAATGATAATTCCCATACCAATTCCAGTACCAATTGATAGTCCTATAAAATTTTTATAATCTTTACCGTTTCCAAATATTTTTTCACCTAAGGCAAAACAATTCGCATCATTATTAATATAAACTGGCAGTTTGTACCGTTGATATAACAAATCCTTTAAGGGAATTTCTTTCCATGAAGGAATGTTTTGTACATCATAAACAATTCCTGTTACAGAATCAACAACAGCAGGTACTCCTACTCCAATGGATTGTGTTTCACTAGTTAAATGTGAATCAATGCTTTCAAAAAGGGATTTAAGTGATTCTTCTTTGCTTGAAGTCCGGTTTGTATCTGTGTAGCTTTCTTCTTCAATGACACCATTTATAACTCTACCTATATGGAAGTTCGTTCCACCAATATCAACTCCTAATATTTCTTTCATAATAGTTGATTTTTTTCAATAGCAGAAAATTGATTTCTACACTTGGAATATTAAACTTCATAAAAAATAAAATTACCATAGAAATTAAAATTCTATCAACGAAAAGATGGTGTGAAAAAAATAAAAATGTGAAAAAAATAATTAAGTAAACTTCTCTTGTACTCAAGTTTAATCTATAACACAAATAGTTAGATAAGGCAATACTTTTTTGCATAGGAATAAGATTTAATACATGGTTGACTTTATACAGTATTGCTATTTACTTCCCAACATTGGAAATAGTTGTTTAATTTCTTCATCTGAAGGTTGTTTTCCATATTCACATATTTCAAAAAACTCAACATATTTTACCGATGCCGGATCAGTGCCCGGATACCATTTATCCAGTACTTCTTTCTCTTTATTAGTCCAATCTTCTTTAATTTTATATCTTTTTTTCAGCCAGTCTAACCTTTTATCTTTTTCTTTTGGAATTGTATTTTCATCAATCCCTTCCGTCCAAGGTCCCCATTCAAACATTTGAGAATCGTGTTTAGATAAAGCTAAAACCTTCTGATCAAACACCTTATCTACAATTACCACAATATCTTTTGAAAACGGATAAGGTTTTTCAAAATTATCATTCATGTAAAGAAACACTGGATTTTTAGTTAAGGGTGGTGTATCGGGAGTAACATTTGGAACAATTACCAGATAAGCTGCATCTTGTACTACAATTCCTGCATTTCTATGATCTGGATGATAATCATTGGGTCTAAGTCCTAGAACAACATCGGCATTCCATTCACGTATCCTTCTAATTATTTGATGCCTTACGTGTAGGGAAGGTATTAATTCTGCATCGTGATTATCGAGAACTTCATATTCTATTCCTAAAACTTCTCCAGCTCTTCTGGCTTCTTCCCGTCTTCTTTTACCTAAAACTCCTCCACCCATGTTTTGGTGACCTGCATCCCCATTGGTAAGGGCTAAAAATTTTACCTTATGACCCATTTTTACCAGTAATGCAGCAGTTCCACCAAACTTGGTATCACAATCATCTGGATGAGCACCAATAGCTATTATTCTCAATGTTTTATTTTCTTGAGCAAAAATGGACAAAACAAAAAACATCATTGCCGTATATATTACAAACTTTCTCATTTGCTTGATTTTATTTTTAACATTGGGAAAAGTCTTCGAATCTCAGAATCAGTAGGCTGTTTTCCATATTCACATATTTCAAAAGCTTCTGCATATTTAACACTTTCACCCTTTTGTTTCCCATACCATTTTATCAATGACTTTCTTACATTTTCGGAAATAGATCCAGACCAGTTTTTAGCTAGAAAATCTAATCTTTCCTTTTCACCTGTCGGAACCTCATCGAGCTTCCCTTCTGTCCATGGAAGCCATTCATAAAATTGAGATTGGTGTGCATCCAAGCCTTTTATTTTTTTATCAATTACATCTGTTATATCGACAGCAATATCAGCTTGAAACGGATATGGTTTTTGAAAACGATCTTGAAGATATAGAAAAACCGGATTTTTCTGAAGAGGCTCGGTATCTGGTGCAACATTAGGAACAATTACCAAATAAGCTGCATCTTGTACTAGAACACCTGTATACCTGTGATCTGGGTGATAGTCTACGGGTCTATGTGTAATCACAACATCTGCATTCCAATTTCTAATTTCTCTAATTACCTTAACTCTTATATCAAGAGTAGGTAATAATTCGGCATCGTGATTGTCTAACAATACATAGGCATCAATACCCAATCTCTTAGCTGATTCTTCAGCTTCTTTTCTTCTAATTTTGGCCAATGCCCCTCCACCTTTTCCAAAATGGCCGGCATCACCGTTTGTTAGAGCAACAAATTTAACATGGTGGCCCATTTCAGCAAAAAGTGCGGCTGTTCCTCCCATTTTTTCGTCACAATCATCGGGGTGGGCACCAAAAACTATAATATTTAATTTATCCTTATTTTCTTGTTCTTGTGTAGATATACCACTAAAAAACAGTGTATACATACAAATGAATAAAAATATGTTTTTCATATTAATTAATTTAAAAAGCTTGTGTTAATATCCGAGGCAAACAATTTAAAATTATGTTTGCCTCTGGATAAAAAATTATAATTAATTCAACTCAAAAAATTATAAAAACAATTACTTAATTACTGTTCTGTACGAAATTTGGATTAAGATCCATTTCTCTTTGGGGTATGAAATATAGATTTTTCACAGCAGATTGAGGTATAAAAGGTTCTGCTTCATTTACTTTTTGAGCTGCAACATTAAATCTTTTAATATCTGGCCATCTGTGATTTTCAAAAGCAAGCTCTATCTGTCTTTCATGTAACAATTTCTCATCAAATGTCCCGGCTGTGCTTACATCTATATCGGGTAAATTTGCTCGAGTTCTAATTTGATTTATTAGGGTATAACTTTCCGGAGATTCTCCAATTGCTTCTGCTAACATTAAAAGAACATCAGCATATCGAAATACAACAAAATTCACATCCGAATCATTCTCAACTGGTGGGTTACTTTCAAATTTTCTTACAAAATTTGCAGGAATTACATCTCCTGATCCATTTATCCAGGAGGTTCCCATAGAGGGATCAAATCTAGAGTCATTAACCTCATATGCATTTTGTAAGGCTACAGTTGGTCTGTTTCTACCAAATCCCTGACCATTTTGTAAAAAAGAATCCGGAGAAAAATCATTTGTAAATGCACTTCCCTGGCCAATACCTCCGCTTATAAACTGTACTTCAAATATAGACTCGTCGTTATTTTCATTTTCCGCGCCCCATAGGTCAGAATAATTGTTCAACAAGGAATAGCCATAACTACCCATGATTCTTCTTAATACAGTTTCGGCTTCACCTTTGTTGCCCATGGTTAACAAAACCTTGGCAAGTAGCGTTGCTGCTGCTCCTTTGGTTGCTCTTCCCACATCGTCATTTGTTATTAACAAATTCTCCTCTGCAATTTTCAAATCATCTACCAATTGTGAATACACCGTGTTGGCATCAACTTGAATAAGATCGGTTCCTGGTCTAAAGGATGTTAGTTGGAGTGGAATATTACCATAAGCTATTGCCAAGTGATAATACATTAATGATCTAAGGAACAATGCTTCTCCTATTAATCGTTTCTTTAAATCAGAATCCATATCTATTGGATCAATTTTATCTAGAATAACGTTGCTATTTGCTATAACTCTGTAAGAATCAACCCAGGCTGCCTCGATTTGTCCATTCAAGGCATCTTCAGTAAAATTATTTATTTCTGTAAACTGTCTCGCTAAACCTGTTTGATCGGGGCCTTGATCTGTGTTGTCCCCACGCATTTCAAACATAACCCAGTACGCTCTTCCATAAACACCACTTCCTTGCAACTCTCTGTAACTTGCATTAATACCAAAAATAAAATCGTTAGCATTATTATAAAAATCTGCCCCATTTCTATTTGATGTTGGAGCTATTTCCGTAAAATCATCACTGCAAGACGCTGCAATAATTCCAATTATTAAGTATAAAATTATTTTTTTCATGTCTTTCTATTTTGAATTAAAAGTTAAGGTTTATTCCAAATACTACCGATTTAGTTAAAGGGAATGCCCCATAATCTTCACCAGGCGTTAAACTTCCTGTTATATTACTTACCTCTGGATTATAACCTAAATAATCTGTAGCCGTAAATAAATTTGTACCTGTAACATATAGCCTCAATCTATCAAAATGCCCTTTTCCTATTTTTTCAGAAAATGTATAACCTAAAGTTATATTTCTTAATCGAGCATATGATCCATCTTCTACTTGATAAGATGATGGTCTATTATTATTACCATGATTTCCAGTTTGTCTATCTGCTCTTGGTGTTTTTCCATTACCCGGTTCAGATGGTGACCTCCATCTATTAACTTCAATCGCATATGAATTAAAATTTGCTTCACCGTTTTTAAGGTGTCTTGAAGTAAGATTTAAAATTTCATTTCCTCCTACACCTTGTAACAAAAATGCGAAATCGACACCTTTATATGCAAATTGATTGGTTATTCCCCAGGTAAAATCAGGGAAATAACTACCTGTTACAGTTCTATCATCTGGTGTTATTTGACCGTCTCCATCGACATCTTTAAATCTAAAATCACCAGGTGATGGATCTGGAGCTTGTGTGTCGAATGGCGCGTTGGCTATTTCATCTTCACTTTGATATATTCCATCTACAACATAACCATAATAACTTCCTATTGGGTCACCCACTCTTGTTATATGTCTAATTCCTGCTCCCCCAGCAGAAAAAATAGGTTCATTTTTCTCATTTAAAGATAGAACTTCGTTGCTATTAGTAGCGAAATTAATATCTGTTGTCCAGGTAAAATCACCTACAAAATTTCTTGTACGTAAAGCAAATTCAAACCCCTCGTTCCTTACTTCACCTAAATTTAATAAAACAGTATTAAACCCGGAAACAGATGTGATACTAACATTTAATAATAAATCTTTGGTCTTTGTATTGTAATAATCAGCTATTAAAAATATTCGATTATTATACATTCCATATTCAAATCCAATATCTATTTGCGTTGATTTCTCCCAGGTGAGATCAGGATTTGGTATGGTTGATTGAATCAATCCATTTACTTCATTACCATTGAAATTGTAATTATTCGGACTCAACAATCCAACAGATCCAAAGTTAGGAATTTCGAAATTACCTGTTTGGCCCCAACTTAGTCTAAACTTTAACTCTGAAATAGATTCCATTGAACTCATAAAGTCCTCCTCTTTCATTCTCCAACCAACAGAAAAGGATGGAAAATAACCTGTTCTATTATCCTTTCCAAATCGAGATGATCTATCACTTCTAATTGTTCCGGTAAAAAGATATTTATCTTTAAAACTATAATTTGCTCTAAATAATGCTGATACCAAAGACCATTCTTCTTTAATTGAAGTTCCGGCAAAAACTTGTCCACCGCTTATAGTAGGCACTAAATCGTCTGGGAAATTATCGGCAAGAACCTGAGTAAGATTGATTTCATCTTTTTGTGCGGTATATCCAATAATGGCATTGATGTAATGATCACCATATTCTTTTTCCCAATTCAACGTATTCTCCCATAACCAATTAACTTCTGTGGAAGAGCCAGATTGGGCATATGATTCACCTTCTGTTGCATTTCTGTAAAGAAGAGAATTATCTCTAAAAAAATCTCTGTTAAAAACATTAATATAGGAACCTAAAAATGATTTAAAGGTTAATTCAGGAAGAATGTCATATGACAATCCTACTGATCCTCTTGTTTGAAATTGAAACAATCTGTCACTTACCGACTCTATAATTGCCAATGGGTTACTTGCCGTGGTTGTACCGCCTCCCAAATGAGATTGGTTGTCTGTTTGATTAATAGATCCATCATCATTATACGGTTTTACCGTAGGAGAATGAACTAATGCGGAATACACTATACCAGGAGGTCTTGCAAAATAAGGTGCATTTGCAGGTTTTCTGTTGTTTATAGTAACCGTAGGTGCGAGCCTAAGATCAAGGTGTAATTTTTTAGTTAATTGAGAATTAAGATTCATCAAGACATTATATCTTTCATACTGTGAGCCTTTTATGATTCCATCCTGTTTAAAATAACCACCAGATGTAAAAAAACTTGTTCCGTCTTTTTCTGGTGAAGAATAAGAAAGGTTATAACTCTGAATAGGTGCAGATTCGAATATAAGATCTTGCCAATCTGTATCGGTTCCATCCCAATTCAAAAATGATTCAGGCATTTCATAATTTCCATTACCCCTGTCACCTGGCCCGATAGGGTCATTAATAGAAGCTCCCGGAACAGAAGAAATATAGTTGTTATTACGAGAATCTCGAGTATAATCAATTAATTGTTCGGCATTCATTAAATCAATTTTATTGGCAACATTTTGAACTCCATAAAAGGAATTAAAAGAAAAAACTCCTTCATTTGAGCCAGATCCTTTTTTTGTTGTAATCAAAATTACACCATTACCTCCTCTTGATCCATAAATAGCTGCTGCTGATGCATCTTTCAAAATTTCCATTGATAAAATATCATTTGGATTAATAGTTCCTAACGGATTTGCCGCTGGTTCCTGAAATCTACCAGCTCTTCTAGATAACTCTCCCTGTAATCCAACTATAGTTGAATTTTTTGAAATAGGTATTCCATCCACTACAAATAATGGATCATTACCAGCTGATATTGACCCTGTACCACGCACTCTAATGGTTGGGCTAGCACCTGGTTCTCCTGTAGTTTCTTGAACCAGTACTCCTGCTACCTGACCAACAATTGCATTTTCAGCACTTTGAACTGGGATAGCATTAATTCTTTTTATAGGAACTGAAGATACCGCTCCTGTAACTTTCTTCTTAGCTAATGTTCCATATCCCACAACTACCACTTCATCAAGTGTAGCCGCATCGGGTACCAGTGTGACTGTTATAGAATCTTTACCTGTAATATCAACTTTCTGGGTTTTATATCCTAAATAAGAAACAACTAATGTTTTAGAATCTGCCGGAAGTTCCAGCTCAAAATTTCCATCAAAATCTGAAACCTCACCAATAGTTGTTCCAACTACCTGAATTGTTGCTCCTGGTAAGGGCATGTCGTTTTCATCTAATATCTTTCCCGTAAACTTTTGTTGTTGATTTTTAATCTCATAGTATTTACTTTCATCATTAATAGATTCTGATGAAGTATTTGATATTTTTTTTATAACTATTTGATTTGAAATAAGTTTACAGTCAAATTCGGAAACATTAAAAAGCTCAGATAAAACATATTCTATACATTTATTTTCAACCTTAACACTAACCTTTTTATCTAAGTCAATATCAGAGTTTTCATAAAAAAAATTGTAATCGGTTATTTTCTCAATTTGAGTTAGTGCACTTTTTAAGGTAACATTATTAACACTTAAAGAAATTTGTTCGCTATCATCACAATTTGCTGCATGCAAAGGTAACATACAGAGAGTAGAAATTACTAAACAGTACTTCATCTTAGAAAGAAGTCCTGCTCTTTTTTTGCTTAAAAGGTTATTTTTCATTAATCTTGAGTATTAGTTAATTTAAATTTTTTCTTGTTTATCTAGTTTTTCTTTCTATCCATATATAAAATGTTTTTTAGTTAATTTTTATTAATTATAACCTTACCTTCTTCTATCAGATATTTAAAGTTAGTATGATTACTAATGGTATTTAATATTTCTTCTATACTCTCTAATTTAAAAGTTCCTGTAAAATAATGCTTATTCAATTCAACATAATTATTTTCTATTTCTACATTAAAATGACGTTCTAATACTTTGAAAATATTTTCTGTTGACTCATTATCAAACATTAATACTCCATCCTTCCATGAAATATATTTAGCAACACTAACATCTTCTATTAGTATCTTTTCTTCTTTATTTAACTTATATCCTCTTTGAGAAGGGTTTATTAATAAATAATCATTTATTTTTTCTTTATTAACCTTTACGCCAACAAGACCCTCAACCAATACCACTTCAGCAGCTTCGTTATTTGAATAAGCAGATACATTAAATTTAGTTCCTAATACTTTTGTATTTAATTCATCTGTTTTTACAATAAAGGGTCTGTTTTTATCTTTGAATACCTCGAAGTATGCTTCACCTTTCAAATAAACTTCTCTCGATGAGTTTTCAGAAAAATAAGATGGGTATTTTAATTCAGAACCAGCGTTTAAATATATATGCGTTCCGTCACCCAAAACCACTTCAAATCTTTTTCCATATGGTACCCGTAACTCATTAAAATAAATTTTATCATTTATTCTATCGCCTCTTTTCTGAAGAATTAACCTGCCCATAGCAACTTCACCAATTTCGCTCCCATCTTTTTTTATAATAACGTCAAGATCTTCTAAATAAAATACCTCCTCAAACCTATTGTGTATTTGAAGGGAAATTTCATTTGGATTTACAATCGTTTTCTCAGATCCAATTCTTTTTACTAAAAAAGTTGAAATAAAAAGTATTCCAACAAAAATTGCAGCATATTTTAACCAGCTTTGGTAATTATAATTTCTTTGAAAAAATTCAATTTTGCCTTTCTTTCCAACATCCTTCAGGAAAGCCGAATAAGCTTCTTCTGAATTAAAAGAATTATATTTTAGTGTCAACAGATAATCCGTTTTTATATAATCTTTAAAAATTTCTTGATTCTGTCCATCCTGAAGCCATTTATATAAATAATCCAATTCATCTCTAGAGGCTTCATGATCTAAATGTTTGGTAATTATCTTTTTTACTGTAGAGTCAATCATATTCAAAATTTGTGCATATAAGCATATGACGCACAATTCATAAATAACCCTTAGAAACTATTAATATTTATTTAAAATGAGGAAGGTTTGATTACGGTTTTTCAGCTATTGGCCTGAAAACCAGAAATAAATAAAAGTATCAATTTACTGTTGTTCTTAATATTTGCCTTTAACTTTTTAAGTGCTGAAGTCATGTGTGATTCAACCGTTTTTACAGATATATTCAATTTAATAGCTATTTCTTTATATTTATATCCTTCTTTTTTACCCAAAAGAAAAACATTTTTACATTTAACTGGTAATTTGTTAATTTCCAATTCTAAAATTTCATATTTTTTTTCGATATCTTCTTTTGGAATTTCAATTATCTCTAGAATAGCTTCTTGCTGTAGTTTATTCAAATATTTCAACTCCTTATTTAACTTCCTATTTGAATCTATAAATTGATTATAAACACACTTATATAGATATTTTTTCAATGAATATTTTATGTCTATTTTATGCTTATTCTTCCAAAATTTTATAAAAGTTTGTTGCACAATATCCTGTGCTAAATCATTTCCTCCACAAAGACCTTTAGCATAACTACATAAATCAGAATAATACAGTTCATACAAATGACTATATGAAGATTGCTCTCCCTTTTTAAGAAATTGTATAAAAATTTTCTCATTTTCAAAATTATGCTTGGTCATAATTATCAATAGTTAGATACAAGTAACTCAAACTTCATAAAATTAAATGCATACTATTTTAAGTAAATTTTCGCTACGTAATGTATGCATATATTATCTAAATCTTTTCAAATAAAGAAATAGATTCCCACAGATATAAACATTTTTTAAATTCATTAAATTTAAAGATTAATATCCAAAATATCTATTTATCCCTAATTTCTTCTACATCCAATCTTGACTTTTTTTTTACTAAAAATACCAAGCTCATTTATCTTTTACAAAAAGAGAGAAATAATTACTTTCTTTCCAGATCTTCATCAAGATCACTCTTAATTTCTGTGTAAAGCGCTAAAAATATATTGAAAGATTCCCCCGAATCAAACTTATTATTTGCCAATGATTCAATCGCCTTAGATTTTAAGGTGCGTAATTCATGCAATAATTCTGTCATTTCATTGGAAGTCTCTAAATGCTCGGATTTTTCTCTAATTAATAACAAAGAACTGTAGTATTTTTCAATATTCTCTTTTCTTTTCTTCCTTAATTTTCTATTAAACGAGGTTAAAGCACCGATAAAAATAACAAGTATGGAGAGTATCGGCCATGCCATATTAACATATCGCATCCAGATTGAAGGCTTGTTTCTTTCCAAATAATTTCTGGTTCCTTGATGAAGTGGGAACGACAATACCTGATTTTCAAAATCAAAATCCAATAAATTATAAGCACTATTCAAGTAAATAAGATGAGATTTGTTTTCGATCAATGTTTCGGGAATTTGATACGCCACATTTTCATCTAAATCTTCTCGGCATATCAAAATATCTTTAATTGCTATAGTTAAAATTGATTTTTCCGGTTTTCCACGGTAAACAGATTTAGGCAAGACAAACGGATAGGAGCTTGTATTCATCATAGTAAAACCCTCCACTCTGGAGCCTTTACCAAAATTATCAATATCGCCAATTGAAAAGAAAGACCAATTATGATCAGTCATTTTCTTAACCAAAATATTATTGATATGAGTTAAACCAACATAAACCATTAAACTATCATTCTCTGTATTAAAATTAATTTCTTCTGCTGTTTTCGATGTTATCTTTTTTTCATCAATATTAAAATTATAATATAACTTTTTAAAAAAAACACTATCTAATATTGATCTGTCTTCAAAATATACAGTACCAGCTTCAAAGAGTTCTTTTAAATCGGTAACTTCTGTTCTTTTATTAGTAAAGATCATAAGTATTCTTGGTAATAATGTTGTTATTGCTTTGATTTTTAAATTATTACTAACAACATTATTTGGAATAATAACCAGGTCAACCTTTTTTTCATTGAGCTGATTCAAGGCATACTCTTCAAAAAGTGTATAACTAATATCAATATCTAAATCTTTATCTTCTTTTAAAATTTTTATAAGAGCTGAATCTGAGACTTTAGAAGAACTATATTCTGTGACTTTTAAAAGTTTTAAGGTTCTCTTTTCTTCAACACAAGAAGAAAATAGTATTGTTATAATCGAAATGGAAAGAAAAAGGAATTTATTCATTATTCTGGTTATAAAATTAAATCCATCTTTTACGTTTAAAAATAAACAAGGCCAATAAAGATACCAAAATCATTATTGTAATTGCAACAGGGTATGCATATTGAATCTTTAACTCTGGCATATCGGCGAAATTCATACCATAAATACTTGCAATGAGAGTAGGTGGTAAAAATATAACCGAAACGATAGTGAATATTTTCATGATTACATTTTGCCTTAAATTAATAAGTCCCATTAAGGTATCCTGTAAATATTCCAATCTTTCAAAATCAAAGGAAGTATAATCTAAAATAGAATTAATATCTTTTTCTATAAGAGATATGTGTTTCTGTAATTCACCTTTAGAAAAGTACTGGCTTTTATAAATAGATGATACTACCCTTTGTTTATCAATAATATTGCTTCTAATATGAATTAACATTTCTTGTAAACTTGTAATTTTATAGATTAAATCCTCATCTAATTCTTCTTTAATTGTAATTTTATTACTTAATTCAACAATATCATTGGTAATATTTTCAATAATATCTATGTCAAACTCAAGTATTTTTTCAAATATATTTAGGAAGATCAATCTACCATAAAGACTTGAGCAATCTTTATTTTTAATTTCTGAATACAATTCATCGAAAGATAAGTGAGATATATTATGATAGGATATTATAAAATTATCTTCCAAAATAAAGGTAACAGGTTTACTAATCAAACCATCAACTTCACTACTTAACAAACCTGTATTAATTATTAATGCATTTTCCTTTTCAATATATCTAAAGCTATGCCTAATCTTTTTCTTCTTTGGACTTTGTAATTTAATTCCAAAAACTTCTATAAATTGTAATTTCTCCTGTTCTGAAATATTTAATACATCTACCCACACAAAATCATCTTTAGAAATTTTTACAATTTCATTGAAATTTGAAGTGGTATTTATTTTATCGTTCTTTCTGTATGACAGCTTTATCATCTATAAAAATTTTAATTCAAATATTATTTAGCCGTTTTAAAAACAAATGGCATATCTAAGGCCTTAATTACAGCAGGGTCTCTTTTATAAACATCTTTCATAAAATATAAATTATTTTCTATGTCAACCCTGGAGGTCCAATACATGATGTAAATATTTATTGGTTTAGGTAAATTGATTGTTGTTGTTTTACCCGACTTTAATATTTTATTTATTTTATCCATGTTCCAAACAGACTCATCGTCCATTAAACTCATTAATAATTCCCATTTGCTTTCGGTTCTAATACAACCATGACTAAATGCCCGGTCTTGTTGATTAAATAAACCTCTTGAAGGAGTATCGTGAAGATAGACGGCATATTTATTAGGGAACATAAATTTAACTTGGCCCAGGGCATTCCAAGGGCCCGCTTTTTGTCTAACAATAAATGGAAAGTTACCTGAAGAATACTGGTTAAAATCTATATTATCCGGATTCAATACTGTACCTTTTCTATCCATTATCTCCATATGTTTTGCCGATAGATAACCAGGGTCTTTTTTTAATTTTGGAAGAGTTTCATGAGTAGATATAGAATATGGCAAGGTCCAGGTTGGATTCATAACAATATACTTCATCTCTCCCTTAAAAATAGGAGATTCTTTATGGTATTTTCCTACAATTACTCGAGAACTAAAAATTTCTTTCTTATTTTTAAATCTTTTAACATAGAACCCTGCAATATTTACCAACAAAAAATCATCATCAGGATTGTGAAATACCCACCTCATTCTTTCCATGTTTAGTCTTATTATATTTATCCTGTCTTCAACAGATACATTCATTTGTTCTCTGGTTCCTTTACCAATAACACCGTCATCAGTTAAATTATGACGTAATTGAAATTTTTTAACCGCTAATTCTAAACCTTTATCAAAAAGAGAATCATTTTCTACTTTATTCTCTATTAAATCTTTAGTTATCAGCAAATAAGCTCTAATTTCTAAAATTCTTGCATCTACCATATCCTTTTTCAAAGATTCTCCCTCAGAAACTTTTGACCATCCTCCTTTTTTTGCCAATTCACGATATTCATTCAAATGAAACTTCAATAACTTATATAAATAGTGTTGGGGCTTAACTTGATCTAATGCATCTTTTACCTTCTTATTGTGTAGGGTAACTGTCAATAAACTATCTATATTTTTCGGCCTGGGATTCAAATCAATATCCCATTTAGATCTTAACTTAGACTGTTCCACTTTTCCCGAAATCAAATGTGAAGCATATAAAATTAGCGCATCAGTCATTAAAAGATCGAGATCTACCAGATCATTATCATTTAATTTATTGTACTTCGATTTGTTCAATAATTCTTTGATTTTTTCTAAATGATAATCCTCGGGCATCAGACCTTCAAAGAACGAAGACTTAATACTAACCAATAGATCCTCCCTGTTTTTTTTGTCTGCCCATGCGAGTTCATAACTTCTGTTAGTATAAAATTTCGGAAGTTCAATTTGAGAAAATAAAATAATCCCATTTGCAGAAACCAAACTATTTGTTCCCTGACCTTCTATCTTTTGCTGGATTAATTTTTCGGATGCAGTTTCCTGTGCTTCTATAGATTTAAAACTGAAAAATAAAAGAAATAAAAAAATAACCGGAACATATTTTGACATAATAAAAGTTTAATTGTTGATTTACAAATATCGAAAAAAGATTTTTATTAAAATAGAACCATTTTTATTATTAAAATTAATTGTCAATATCCATTTTTTAAATTATAATTGTTTGATTTAAGCTAAGCTCTATAAATTCATTCGCATTAATAGGGGTTGTCTTAAGTTGTTGGTAGATTATTCTTTATCTGTTTAAAAAATAATTTTATCTTAGTCAACCCATTAAAAATAAATTCTTATGCCAAAACCCAACTTGAAAAAATATTGGAAGACCAATCTTAAATATGTTGGTATCTTACTTTCTGTGTGGTTTATAGTTTCCTATTTATTCGGAATTATTTTAGTTGATGAATTGAATACCATAAAATTGGGAGGTTTTAAACTTGGTTTTTGGTTTGCTCAGCAAGGATCTATCTATGTATTTGTAATTCTAATAATTATATATATCAAATTAATGAATAACCTGGATAAAAAATACAATGTAAACGAATAAAATTATGACCTTACAAATCTGGACATGGGTTTTGGTGGCTATTTCTTTTTCAATTTACATTGGAATTGCAATTTGGTCGAGAGCAGCTTCAACAAAAGAATTTTATGTTGCGGGTGGCGGTGTTTCACCCTTTGCCAATGGATTAGCAACTGCTGCAGATTGGATGTCGGCTGCTTCTTTTATATCTATGGCCGGACTTATTTCATTTAGTGGTTATGACGGTTCGGTTTACCTGATGGGGTGGACAGGCGGCTATGTTCTACTTGCTTTATTATTAGCACCTTACCTTAGAAAATTTGGTAAATATACAGTGCCCGATTTTATTGGTGATCGTTATTATTCAAATATCGCCAGATCAGTTGCTATTTTTTGTGCTCTGATCGTGTCATTCACTTATGTAGCAGGTCAAATGCGTGGAGTTGGGCTTGTATTTTCAAGATTTCTGGAAGTGGATATTACTACCGGTGTGATCATTGGTATGATTATCGTACTTTTTTATGCCGTTTTGGGTGGCATGAAAGGTATTACTTATACCCAGGTTGCCCAATATTGTGTTTTGATCTTTGCGTTTATGGTGCCAGCTATTTTTATTTCTATACAAATGACCGGTAATGCGATTCCTCAAATCGGATTTGGAAGCGCTGGTGAAGATGGTATCTATTTATTAGACAAATTAGATGGCTTACACAGAGAGCTTGGTTTTCACGAATACACATCGGGTACTAAAAGCAAGTTAGATGTCTTTTTTATTACAGCAGCGTTGATGGTCGGTACTGCAGGACTTCCGCATGTAATCGTTAGATTTTTTACAGTTAAAAAAGTAAGTGATGCCAGAAAATCAGCTGGATGGGCACTTTTTTTTATAGCTATTTTATATACAACTGCACCAGCAATTGCGGTATTTGCAAGAACCAATTTAATTGAAACTGTAAGTAATAAAAAATATGAAGAAGTACCGGAATGGTTTAGTAACTGGGAAACAACAGGATTATTAAAATTTGAAGATAAAAATAAGGACGGAAGGATTCAATATGTAGCCAATGCCGAAATAAATGAATTGACAGTTGACAGGGATATCATGGTTCTCGCCAACCCCGAAATAGCCAATCTTCCCAACTGGGTTATTGCCTTGGTTGCAGCAGGTGGTCTGGCTGCTGCCTTATCAACTGCAGCAGGTTTACTTTTGGTAATTTCTGCTTCTATTTCTCACGATCTTATAAAAAAAATGATCAACCCAAATATTTCAGAAAAAGGAGAATTGATAGCCGCTAGATTATCGGCAATTGCAGCTGTATCTATCGCAGGTTATTTTGGTATCAATCCACCCGATTTTGTTGCAGCAACAGTTGCTCTGGCTTTTGGTTTAGCAGCAGCTTCCTTTTTTCCTGCAATAATACTGGGTATTTTTTACAAACGAATGAATAAAGAAGGTGCCGTTGCTGGGATGGTAATTGGTATGTTGTTTATGCTATATTATATGCTAAAATTTAAATTTGATAAATTTGGTGGTGGTACAAAAGAAGATTGGTGGTTTGGAATATCACCCGAAGGTTTTGGTACTGTTGCCATGTTTGTTAATTTTATAGTTTCCATATTAATAGCACAGTTTACACCTAAACCGCCAAAAGAAATACAAGATCTGGTAGAGAATATCAGAATTCCATCGGGAGTTGAAAATGCAAAATCACATTAAAAAATAAATTATGAGTTTGAAAATAAATTCTTTTAAAGAATACAAAGCACAATACGAACAAAGTATAAATGATCCAGAAAAATTTTGGAGTGAAAAAGCAGAACATTTTTACTGGCAAAAAAAGTGGGACAATGTATTGGAATGGGATTTTGAAAAACCAGAAATAAAATGGTTTGAGGGAGCACAATTAAACATTACCGAAAATTGTTTAGACAGACATCTAGATACTATTGGAAACAAAACTGCTATTATTTGGGAGCCCAACGACCCCGATGAAGAATCTCGTCATATTACCTACAGACAGCTTTTTGTAAAAGTTTCTAGATTTGCCAATGTTTTAAAGAATAACGGGATAAAAAAAGGTGATCGAGTTTGTTTATATATGCCCATGATACCCGAATTGGCAATTGCTATGCTGGCCTGTGCCAGAATTGGTGCCGTTCACTCGATTGTTTTTGCCGGTTTCTCTTCTACTGCCTTATCCAGTAGAATAAACGATTCATCTTGTAAAATGTTGATCACAGCGAATGAAGTATATCGTGGCACAAAACCCATAAATTTAAAGGAGGTTTGTGATGAGGCTCTCGAGAACACACCTTCCATTGAAAATGTAATTGTTTACAGACGAACTGTCGAGCCAACTGAAATGAAAGAAGGCAGAGATAAATTTTGGTTTGATGAATTGCAAAAAGTAAGTACCGATTGTAAAGCAGAAACCATGGAAGCTGAAGACATGTTGTTTATTTTATACACTTCCGGTTCAACCGGAAAACCAAAAGGAATGGTTCATACCACAGGTGGATACATGGTAGGTGTGACCTATTCGTTTGAAAACGTTTTTCAATGCGATAAAAATGATATCTACTGGTGTACGGCAGATATTGGATGGATAACCGGTCATTCTTATATAATTTACGGTCCGCTTTGTGCAGGAGCAACAACAGTAATGTTTGAAGGAGTACCTTCCTTTCCCGACTACGGGCGATTTTGGGAAGTTGTAGATAAATTAAATGTAACTCATTTTTATACGGCACCAACAGCAATTCGGGCATTGGCCAAACACCCTCTAAGTTTAGTTGAAAAACACGATCTATCGAGTTTAAAGGTATTGGGTACAGTTGGAGAACCAATCAATGAAGAGGCTTGGCACTGGTATAACGATAATATAGGGAAAACCAAATGCCCTATTGTCGACACCTGGTGGCAGACCGAAACAGGAGCTATTATGATTACTCCTATTGCAGGTATCACTCCTACCCGACCTACCTTTGCCACTTTGCCCTTACCGGGTGTACAACCGGTTTTAATGGATGAGAACGGAAAAGAAATTCCTCAAAAATCATTTGAACCTTCAGAAGGCAGATTGGCTATGAAAGCTCCGTGGCCCTCAATTGCAAGAACGATTTATGGTAATCACCAGAGGTATAAAGAGACCTATTTTTCTACCTATAAGAATATGTACTTTACCGGTGATGGCGCTTATCGAGATGCTACAGGAAACTTTAGAATTACCGGCAGAGTTGATGATGTTGTAATTGTTTCGGGTCATAATTTAGGTACGGCACCAATTGAAAATGCTGTAGATGAACACGAAGAAATAGTTGAATGCGCTGTGGTTGGTTTTCCTCATGATATAAAAGGAAATGCACTGTATGCTTATGTTACAAAGTATGGTGAAAGTAAAAAATCGGATGATGAGCTGCGAATAGAGATAAACCAGCTAATTGGATCAACAATTGGAGCCATAGCAAAGTTAGATAAAATTCAATTTGTTTCGGGCTTACCAAAAACACGATCAGGAAAAATAATGAGAAGAATACTGCGAAAAATTGCATCTAACGAAGGAGATAATTTAGGTGATATTTCAACCTTGCTCAATCCAGAAGTTGTTGAAGAGATAAAAGAAGGAGTAATTTTATAGTATGATTAATTAATGGATGATATTAAAAAAAGAGCCATTCAAGTTCTAAACAAAAATTGGCGTGATGGCTTTACTATACCATGTGAAGGTTTATACCCTTTTCAGTGGAAATGGGATTCTGGTTTTATTGCAATAGGCTTAGCTCATTTTAATTTAGAAAGAGCTAAAAATGAAATATCTACCTTATTAGATGCTCAATGGGAAAACGGATTTATTCCACATATTGTTTTTCATAATGATAGCGATTCTTATTTTCCCGGACCTGATTTTCACCGTTCTTATTTACATCCTAAAGCATCTAAAAAATACAGATCAACCGGATTAACGCAACCACCTGTTTTAGGTTTTGTATTGCAGAAGCTATATCAAATCGCAAAGGATAAAGAGAATGTTTTAAAATTTATCAAAAGTAATATTGATAAGGTCTACGCAAATCATCTCTATTTTTATGCAAACAGAGATCCAAATAAGGAAGGGCTGGTCTATATTTACCACAACTGGGAATCGGGAACAGATAATTCACCCATGTGGGATGAAATAATTAATACCATGGATTCGCCTGAATATACTTTTGAAAGAAGAGACACATCTCATGTAGACCCCGAACAACGACCTTCGAAAAGAGAATACGATCACTATTTACACATTCTGGAAATTGCAAAAAATCATAAGTATAATGATAAAAAAATAGCCCAATTGTCTCCCTTTTTGGTTCAGGATCCATTGTTTAATAGTATGTTGATCAAGTCGAATGAAGCTTTGATCGATTTGTACCGATTAATTGGTGATGAGAATGAAAAGATCAATACTTTAAAAAGTTGGCAAACAAAAGCAATTAAACAATTCAATGATAAATTGTTTGACAAAGAACTGGGAGCTTATATACACTTCAATTTGCGCAGTGAAAAACCAATTAGAATGATAAGCTCATCATCTTTTACGCCGTTATTTGCAAATATTCCCAGCGAGGAAAGAGCAGATATTTTGATAGATACTTTAATGAAAAGGTTTGGTACTAAAGATCAATATCTCTGTGCTTCTTTTGACCCTACAAACGAATTTTATAATCCCAAGAAATATTGGAGAGGACCGGTTTGGATCAATTTAAACTGGATACTTTATCATGGCTTAAAAAATTACAGGTATCTTGAAATTGCCGGTCGAATTAAAAAAGATTCTATCGAATTAATTGATAAATTCGGATTTTATGAATATTTTGATCCGGATAAAAAAAGATCCATAGAAAATGAACATGGTTATGGAGGTGAAAATTTTTCATGGACTGCCGCTTTGATCCTTGATATGTTAAACGAAAAAACATAATAAATGAATTGGTTAGATTATAGTATTATAGTAGCTTACATTATATTTTTTCTCGGTCTTGGATTTTTCTTTAAAGACAATAAAAATTCGAAAGACTATTTTCTTGGTGGGCAGAGCTTAGGTTGGTTTCCCTTGAGTTTATCTACTATGGCAACCCAGTTATCTGCCATAAGTTTTATATCTGCACCAGCATTTGTCGGGCTAAAATTGGGAGGGGGAATGAAATGGCTCTCTTTTGAATTTGCAGTTCCATTGGCCA
>VAPK011013654.1_pt1 | contig 20945 bp, 19 predicted proteins | sample 3395031 | NCBI WGS metagenome assembly VAPK01 (sample SAMN08290443, study PRJNA428436) | hydrothermal vent metagenome | isolation source: Deep-sea hydrothermal vent chimney 1 | place: Pacific Ocean: Juan De Fuca Ridge
GGCATAATCTTTATGGCTGGTCTGACCCACTCAAACGACACCACGGGTAAGGACCGTAAAGCAAATGGCTTCCGCCACTTCTTTAACGGCTTTATGTCCGGTGCTGCTTTGGCACCAGTGCTTGAAAAGGCATACGGAAACGGTCGTCGCGCTTATCACCTGACAGCGGATTATACGTGGGGCTGGACTCAGCAGGAATCGATTGCTGCGGCAACAGAAGCCACTGGCTGGGAAACCACCCAGAACGTGCTGACCCCGGTTGGCGCTGGTGACTTTTCGTCCTATATCGCGCCGGTTCTGAATTCGGGTGCCGATATTCTGGTTCTGAATCACTACGGTGGCGACATGATCAACTCCCTTACTCAGGCCGTTCAGTTTGGCCTGCGCGACAAGCAGGTGAATGGTCAGAACTTTGAGATCGTGGTGCCACTTTACTCCGAACTGATGGCCGCTGGTGCGGGTGAAAACATCAAGGGTGTATATGGTTCGATGAACTGGAACTGGCAGCTTGGCGATGAAGGCACCGCGGCATTCGTTAAGTCGTTTGGCGAAGCCTATGATCGACCACCATCGAACTCGGCCCACACCTGTTATGTGCAGACGCTGCTTTATGCGGATGCTGTAACCCGCGCAGGTTCGTTCAACCCTTGTGCGGTTGCCGAAGCCCTTGAAGGCTTTGACTTTGACGGTATGGGTAACGGTCCGACCCATTACCGCGCCGACGATCACCAGTGCTTCAAAGACGTGCTGGTCATGAAAGGCGCTGAGAACCCAACAAACCAGTACGATACACTGGAAATCGTGGAAATCACGCCAAGGGCACAGGTTGAGTATGCTTCCAATCACCCAATGTTTGGTGGTGATGAGGCCAGCATTGGTTCCTGTAACCCGGGCGCATAACTGTTAACGGAAAATTGTCGGGGCGGGTTCAACTCGCCCCGGTAACTAAGCTATACCGGTTTCAAAGGGTGGGGCCATGGACGTAATCTTTCTTCAAATTCTGAACGGCTTGGACAAGGGGGCGGCTTATGCGCTGATCGCTTTGGGGCTGACCTTGATTTTTGGCACCCTTGGTGTGGTGAATTTCGCCCACGGGGCGTTGTTTATGATCGGGGCTTTTTGCGCCGTGACCCTGCAAAAACTGTTCGGCCTGTCGTATCAGGTAGAAGACCCCACAAAGACCGATTTTCTGGGCAAACCACTAAAGATCGATGTCCCCTATCTGGAGGCCTGGATCAGCCCGGAATTTGCCGCAGGGGTGCAAGACTGGTCGGTACCGCTGGCAATCCTGTTTGCTATTCCGGTCATGATTCTGGTGGGCTTCACAATGGAGCGCGGCCTGATCAAACATTTCTACAAACGCCCCCACGCTGACCAGATTCTGGTGACATTTGGCCTTGCAATCGTGTTGCAGGAAGTCGTCAAGTATTTCTACGGGGCAAACCCGATCCAGACCGGCGCGCCGGAAATATTCAGGGGTGCAATGGATTTTGGCGTCCTTTTTGGGTTTGATCCAAATACCGTGATCTACCCGGTCTGGAGGCTGATCTATTTTCTGTTCTCGGTCTTGCTGATTTCGGCAGTATTCGCTTTCCTGCGTTTCACGACCTACGGCATGGTGGTGCGTGCAGGTATGGCGGACCGCGAAACTGTCGGCCTGCTTGGCATCGACATAGACAAACGCTTTACCTTTATGTTCGGTATGGCCGCTGCTGTCGCGGGATTAGCTGGTGTGATGTACACCCCAATTCTGGCGCCCAATTTTCATATGGGCATGGATTTTCTTGTACTCAGCTTCGTCGTGGTGGTTGTCGGCGGCATGGGCAGCCTGCCGGGCGCGGTATTGGCCGGGTTTGTTCTGGGTATCCTGCAAAGCTTTGCCTCGATGAATGAGATCAAACAAATATTCCCTGGCATCGACCAGATCATTATTTACCTCGTTGCGATCATTATCCTGCTGACCCGCCCACGCGGGTTGATGGGTAAACGCGGCGTGATGGAGGAATAGAGCGATGCTGGGTCTAAACAAACGCGACACCAAGTTCATGATCATCGTCGTCCTGCTGACGATGTTCACCCCGTTTATCATGCAGCCCTTTGCTGAAAACAGCGCCTGGGCGCAATTTAATGGCGGTTACCCGGACCTGATGGCCAAGGTGGCAATATTCGGGATATTTGCAGTTGGTTTCAACATCCTCTTTGGTCTGACTGGCTATCTGTCTTTTGGCCATGCAGCATTTCTGGGCGTTGGTTCTTACGCCGCCGTCTGGATGTTCAAATTACTGTCGCTGAACGTATTCCCGGCCCTGATACTGGCGGTGATCGTTTCGGCATTATTTTCGCTAGTAATCGGCTATGTGTCCCTGCGCCGCTCTGGCATCTATTTTTCTATCCTGACGCTGGCCATGGCTGAGATGAGCTATCGGCTGGCTTATTCTGTGCTGACACCGCTAACCAATGGTGAAACCGGGCTACAGCTCCGCGCGACAGATCCGCGTATTCTGGATAGTGACAGCTCGCCAATCTATCCAAATATCTTTGGGCTCGAGATCGGCAGTTCGTACAAACTGGAACTTGGCAACCACGTATTCACCTTTAATGTCGGCTTCTATTTCTGCGCTATTATCGCGATCATCGTTTTTTACATTGCGTTGCGTATCTTCCGCTCACCCTTTGGGTTGATGCTGCGGGCGGTCAAATCCAACCAGACGCGGGTGAATTATACCGGCCTGAACGCCCGGCCCTACACTTTGGCGGCATTCGTTATATCTGGTATGTATGCTGGTCTTGCAGGCGGCTTGCTGGCGGTGATGGACCCGCTGGCCGGAGCCGAGCGCATGGTTTGGACCGCATCGGGCGAAGTGGTGATCATGACCATTCTGGGCGGCGCGGGTACAATGCTTGGCCCGGTGCTCGGGGCTGGTGCTATCAAATACCTCGAAAACATATTTTCCAAGATCAACGAACATATCCTTCGCGGCTGGTTTGAATTCCTGCCTGACGGCCTGGAAAACGCGGTTGTATGGTTCTTCTCGCGCTTTACCGGCGAAGGCTGGCACTTGACCCTGGGCCTGCTGTTCATGATGGTGGTGATCTTCTTGCCCGGCGGGTTAATGGAAGGTGGCGAGCGGATCAAGGCGATATTCAAGCGCAAGAAATCTTCCAACGAAACACCAGATGCCAAAGTGGAACCGGCAGAATGATGGGGGAACAGAGTATGGGTATCCTCGAAGTTAAGGGCATCAACAAACGCTTTGGCGGTTTGCAGGCTTTGGGCGACGTCAATCTGTCGATCAAAGAAAACACCGTTCACGCAATTATCGGCCCAAACGGTGCCGGTAAATCCACCCTGCTGAACGTGCTGGTGGGCAAGCTGATCCCCGACTCGGGCAGTGTTTTGTTTGATGGCCAGTCGGTGCTGGGCCGCAAACCCCATGAGATCAACCAGATGGGCATCGCCCGGGTGTTTCAGACACCGGAAATTTTTGGCGACCTGACAGTGATCGAAAACGTGATCATCCCCTGCTTTGCCAAACGCGACGGTTCCTTTCGCCTGCACGCATTTGAACGCATCGCGAGTGAGGTAGATATTATTGAAACAGCCGAGCGCATCCTGATCGACGTTAACATGGCCGACAAACGCGACATGCACGCTGCGTCACTGTCTCGGGGCGACAAGCGTCGCCTTGAAATGGCGATGTGTCTGGTGCAGGAACCGCGTTTGCTGCTGCTGGATGAACCAACGGCAGGCATGGCGCGCGCGGACACCAACGACACGATCGACCTGTTGAAAGATATCAAAGACAAGCGTGACATCACCATGGTTATTATTGAACACGACATGCATGTTGTGTTTTCCATGGCGGAACGGATAACGGTATTGGCGCAGGGTACACCCTTGGTGGAAGACACGCCGGAAAATATTAAGGGCCACCCCAAGGTGCAGGAAGCATACCTTGGCAAAGCTAAGAACTAGGGGCATTACAATGAATTCACAGCCTGATTTTTCTAAAAACACCAATAAGGCTTCTACCGCCCCGGCATATTTTTCTGTCAGGGATGTGCATTCCTATTATGGTGAAAGCTATATCGTGCAGGGTATCAACTTTGATGTGCATGAAGGTGAAATCCTAGCTTTACTGGGGCGCAACGGGGCCGGCAAAACATCCACCCTGCGCACCATTGCACGCCTAGATGACCCAAAGCTGACCCAAGGTGAAATCTGGCTGGATCATGAAGCCATACACCCGATGAAATCGTTTGAGGCATCGCAGGCGGGCATTGGTCTGGTCCAGGAAGACCGGCGCATCATTTCCGGCCTGACGGTCGAAGAGAACCTGCAACTGGCCCAAATCGCGCCGCCGATCGGCTGGTCGCTGGAACGTATTTATGAACTTTTCCCACGGCTAAAAGAACGCCGCAAACAGGATGGCGTAACGCTTTCTGGTGGTGAACAACAGATGCTGGCAATAGCCCGCGCGCTGGCCCGTGACATCAAGGTGTTGTTGCTGGACGAACCCTATGAGGGTCTTGCCCCGGTGATTGTCGATGAGATCGAAAACACCCTGAACCTGATCAAAGAGCAGGGCATTACCACTGTCATCGTTGAACAAAACGCCCTGCGCGCGCTGGATCTAGCGGACAGGGCGATCATACTGGACACCGGTCATGTGGTATTTGACGGCACCGCCCAGGAGCTGCTGGACAATGAAGACCTGCGCCATGAGTATCTGGCCATCTAAACCGCGCGACGACACCGACAAAAGAGATTTTCCACATGACCGAAATCAAAACCTATCCGCCCAGTACCGCCTTTGCCGCCAATGCCCATGCAAACAAAGCAAAATATGACGAAATGTACGCCGCATCGATCAAAGACCCGGCGGCATTCTGGGGTGAACAGGGCAAACGGATCGACTGGATCAAGCCCTATACGGTCGTGAAAAACACGACGTTCGAATACCCGGATATTTCGATTAAATGGTATGAAGACGGTATTTTGAATGTTTCAGCGAACTGCGTTGACCGCCATCTGGCGACCCGTGGTGAGCAAACCGCGATCATCTGGGAAAGCGACGATCCGAACGTCGACAAACACATCACCTATAATGAGCTGTCGGTGCAGGTGAACAAGCTCGCGAATGTCTACAAATCTTTGGGTGTCGGTAAAGGGGATCGTGTGATCCTTTATATGCCTATGATCCCCGAAGCTGCCTATGCCATGCTGGCCTGTACCCGGATCGGTGCGATCCATTCCATCGTATTTGCCGGGTTTTCCCCCGAAGCCCTTGGTGCCCGGATCAAGGGTTGCAAAGCTTCGCTGGTGGTCACCGCAGATCAGGCCCCGCGCGGTGGCAAAAACACGCCGCTGAAAACCAATGTAGACGCTGCGCTCGCCATTTGTGGCGATGTTCAGACGCTGGTGGTTGAGCGTACTGGTAATAATGTGCCGATGCAGGCTGGCCGAGACCATGCCTATGGTCCGTTAATGGCCACGGCCCTGGCTGAATGCCCGCCGGAACCGATGAATGCGGAAGACCCGCTTTTTATCCTCTATACCTCTGGCTCTACTGGCATGCCCAAGGGCGTGGTACACACCACCGGCGGCTATCTTGTCTATGCCGCGATGACACATCAATACACGTTCGATTACCACGACGGTGACATTTTCTGGTGTACGGCTGACGTTGGCTGGGTCACTGGCCATAGCTATATTGTCTACGGGCCGCTGGCCAATGGTGCCACTACGCTGATGTTCGAGGGTGTGCCAACCTATCCCGATGTCAGCCGGTTCTGGGCCGTGTGTGACAAACATAAAGTCAACCAGTTCTACACCGCCCCCACGGCCATCCGAGCGCTGATGGCGCATGGCGATGAGCCGGTGGCGGGCCACGATCTGTCGTCGCTTAAGGTGCTGGGCACGGTCGGTGAGCCGATTAACCCGGAAGCCTGGAACTGGTACAATGACGTGGTTGGCGGTGGCAATGTGCCAATCGTTGACACATGGTGGCAGACCGAAACCGGCGGCCATATGCTGACCCCCCTGCCCGGTGCCACAGCGACCAAGCCCGGCTCTGCCACCTTACCATTCTTTGGCATCCAGCCCGTGGTCCTGAACCCGGAAACCGGCGCGGAAATTACCGAGATTGAAGCCGATGGCGTATTGGCCTTCCGCGACAGCTGGCCCGGTCAGATGCGTACTGTATACGGCGACCATGACCGGTTCGTTTCCACCTATTTTGCCAGCTACAAAGGCTATTACTTTTCCGACGATGGCTGCCGGCGCGACGCAGACGGTTATTACTGGATCACCGGGCGCGTGGACGATGTAATCAACGTTTCAGGCCACCGCATGGGAACGGCCGAGGTCGAAAGCGCACTGGTCGCCCATCCGGCTGTGTCCGAAGCGGCTGTTGTAGGGTTCCCGCACGAGATCAAAGGGCAAGGCATTTATTGCTATGTCACCTTAATGGGTGGTCAGGAATATACTGATGATCTGAAGGTAGAACTGGTAAACTGGGTCCGCAAGGAAATTGGGCCCATAGCCAAGCCGGACCACATCCAGTGGGCACCGGGTCTTCCCAAAACCCGCTCAGGCAAGATCATGCGCCGGATTTTGCGCAAGATTGCGGAAAATGATTACGGCTCACTTGGTGATACATCAACGCTGGCAGACCCGGCTGTGGTGGATGATCTGATTGCGAATAGGAAGCAATAGGGTTGCGAGCATTTGAAAATGCTATCCCCAAGATGAAGGAACACGAAAGGCTTCGGCAAACATGGCCCGCTTGTTGGGAACATTCACTGTGACATTCCCGCCGGTGCAAAACGATCGTCTTCGGATTGGCCTCATGGAACATGCACGAGCTGGCAGAGATTTTTAACCAAAAGTTCAGCAACTTCCGGCCTGCTAATTCCTTCCCAAGCCATTGAAGTACCAGGAGCGGTTCCTTCTGGATCAGTTACAAAACGTACCAGACTATCCTGATCCCAAATATCCACTGCCTGGCTCAAAGCACCAGAATAATTGGTGAAATTTGCTCTTCCCGGTTTGCGCCGGCAAATACCGTAAAGTGTTGGCCCCCTGCCTGGTTCATTTTCTGCAAGACCATGGCATTCAAGACACCCGTCGAACATACTTTGGGTTGCGGTACGAATTTCCAGATCCGACTCGGCTGCAAGCAGTGTTTGAAATCTCTCGTAATGTACTGAAGTTGTTTCAGGTTTGATGAAAATGAGCTTGTTATCATTGGTAAAAATAGCAATCTGACCGTCACCTGTTTGGACCATATCACGAATTTTATAACCCACATCAATCGGTTCAACGAACAAGACGTCCCCGTCCTCCATATAGACGCGGTGTAGTTTTCGTCTGAGCCCACCCACCAAGATATTACCATCCCAGTTTGGATGAAAGTTTTTCACATACAATACCGATGAGGGTGCAATGGATGGAACAAAAGCTACAATCGGCTTGTCAAAACCGCTGTGTCCTGTGTGGTAAGATTTAATGCCGCCAGGATTGCCACCATATTTGGTGCCAAGCGTGACCAGAGGGTAGCCAAAATTTGCACCATCTCTAACCACGTTCAATTCATCACCGCCACGCATACCGTGGTCCGTAACCAACGGATTTCCAAGCCCGTCAATATCAATTCCTTGCGGGTTGCGAAGGCCTTTGGCGATAGTTCTTACTGTGCGCCGTTCAATGTCTACCAACAGTACCTTGCCGTAATCTGAATTGTCGTCCTGTGCGAGCGACGCTTCGGGATGCGCTTTGTCAATGTTATCATCGCGATTGTAGACGCCAGATGTCCATAATACCTCCGTGTCGGATCTGGAGATGATACGTCCACCGGCTTCGGCGCCCCTAATGCCAAAACCGGACTCATAAAGTTGTAAACAGGGCTGTGTTCGAGTGACAATTGTCCAATCTTCTTCCGAAATAATCCATTCAGACGGATCACCGGCAGGCAATGGTGCTTTTGCAAGTGTAGAGGTAAAGCAGCGGTTTTCTGCATGCCATTCCGAGTAAGATACAAGCAGGAAATAATCTTCGCCAGACGCGTGTACTAGAATATCATTATATCTGAAGTGACCGAAATTGATTTGGGTATTTCCCAGATCCCCGTCCTTTAACTGACGCCTGAGTGTGTCGACGTTCGAATTTGGCGTGACTATATCCAGTCGTTCTATTCGCCCCTCCCAAAACCGAAAAACTTTACCTTCGAGATCTACTATGAGCACCCCACCTACATTGTCATTCGACATACCCCCTGCGCCGTTCTTCAATTCCAATGGTACATAATATTCTGTCAGAATTAGATTGAGCCTATTTGTTGGAATGGCTACCTGGGTTGGACGGTCCTGCAGGAATGCCGCACCATATCCCCTTATTATTTTCCTGACGAAACGAGATTGGGGGCTGTTTTCCCGCTGCAATTTTTTTGAAACATCAAAGCCAAGAAAAACACCAAATAGCAGAGTGCTTAATACAAAAACTACTGCCGCAACCAATGCAAGTATAATTCTGGTTCGAGTTAAGAAATACGCCACTTCTAAACCCTATTCCACTGGCTAAAACGCCAATCATACCAATAAATTGAGATAACTCTAGCATTTTGGCATTTTCGCAGCTTGGTAAATATGGTGGACTGTAGGGTGACCTGAAAAATTGCCAATCCGTTTAGTTCTTTTTTCAATGTGTTATGAAATTATTGGTGCCCGAGGTGGGAGTCGAACCCACACACCCGTTAGGGCGGGGGATTTTGAATCCCCTGCGTCTACCGTTCCGCCACTCGGGCAACCGAATTTTGGTGTAGCGTCCACCCTGCCCGGCGTCCACAGGAAAAATGGCGACAATTCAGGAAAATAATCGGCTAGGGATTCAGTATTGACGGGTCAGAATTCAGGGTCTCAATATCCATTCCGGCGACTTTTTTGTATTTGGCCGCGTTGTTTACCAGCTCATCTTGTGAAATCACATCATGAATGTCGTCGAAGCCTTTCGGCGCACGTTCGGCTACAATATCCAGTATTTTATCCGGCCCGTCGCCCCGATTTGCCAGCACCAAGGCATTCACTTTTTCACGCCGCTGATCATCATAGGATTGCAACGCCTGCGGCCCTACACCCTGATCGCGCAGATCCCGTGCCAATATGCGGGCATCGAGTATCGCCTGTGACGCGCCATTGGAACCAATCGGATACATCGCGTGTGCCGCGTCGCCAAGCAGTGTCATTCGGCCATGGGTCCATTGATCCAGCGGGTTACGATCCACCATCGGGTATTCCCAAACCGAGTCAGCATTTTCGATCACCCAGGGTATATCCAGCCAGTCAAACTTCCAGTTTTCAAATGCCGGGAAAAAATCACGCATTCGCCCTTGCCGGTTCCAGTCCTGCCCGGCCCAGTCGTGATCCGCCGGTAATTCTCGATCACATATCCAGTTGATCATACATTGATCGTCGCCCACATCGCGGATCGGGTAACACACAAATTTGGTATCTTTGCGCCCCGCCATCGCCATCGTACGTCCGCCCAGAAACCTTGGGCCAATGGTGATGCCGCGCCACATCATGATGCCGCCCCAAACGGCAGAGCGCTCAGATGGGTTCAGCTTGGAACGCGCGACCGAATTAATCCCGTCCGCTGCGACCAAAACGCTGCCTTTTTCTTTCCAACCGCCATCCCTGCCCCGCAGCATGATCTCAATTCCGTCAGCGCTGTCTTGCCAATCCGCCAGTGTGGCACCGGTTACAATACATTCTGCGCCCGCCCGCTCCAGCAGACGGTCATGCAGTAACATCTGCAAATCACCCCGGTGAATCGAATATTGCGGCCAGTTGTAGCCCGCAAATTTCCCGCGGGGTTCCGACCAGATATGCCCGCCCTGCGCAGAATAATACGCGACCTGTTCGGTTCTGAGTCCGATTTTGTCCAGATCATCCGCCAGCCCCATTTCCTGCAATTCACGCACCGCGTGGGGTTGCAGGTTAATACCAACCCCCATGGGGCGCAGCACGTTGGCGGTTTCAAATATTTGAAACGGGATACCAAGCTGACGCAGGCTAAGCCCCAGTGAAAGCCCGCCAATTCCCGCGCCTGCAATCAATACCGTCATCTAAAGGCTCTCTGCCCCAAACGTATCACAGCTAGCAATATCACCGCTTTTAAATCCCTTAACAAACCAGCGCTGGCGCTGTTCTGACGTGCCGTGCGTAAAGGTATGCGGCATCGGGCGTTGCCCGGCGTTGCGTTGCAATGTGTCGTCGCCAATTTGTTTGGCAGCATTCATCGCTTCGGCAATATCTCCCTGTTCCAGACTGTTAAAACGCGCGTCCGCATGGCGCGCCCATATGCCGGAATAACAATCGGCCTGCAATTCGATCCGCACCGAAATAGCGTTGCTTTCTTCCTTGCTAACTTGTGCCCGTAACTGATTGGCTTGTTTCAATATTCCCAGTTCGTCCTGTACGTGGTGCGCGACTTCATGCGCAACAACGTAAGCGGCCGCAAAATCGCCCTTGGCCCCGAGTTTGCGACTAAGTGTGGTGAAAAATTCGGTATCCAGATACACCTTTTTATCGCCCGGACAATAGAAAGGCCCCGTCGCCCCGCTTGCGCCACCACAAGGGGATTGCGTGGTGCCTTTGAACAGCACCAGTATTGCCGGATTGTAAGTCTGGCCCACTTGGGTGCGAAACAGGTCCGCCCAGATTTCTTCGGTATCTGCCAAAGTGACGGAAACAAATTCACCCACTTGCTGGTCAGCTTCGGTAATCTCACCGCCACCGCCCGATTGAATACCACCACCGCCGCCTTGCAGGAATGGCGTGACGTCAACACCAAAAAACAATCCAAGCCCCAATAATACCACTAACCCGATCCCGCCGACACCTGCGGCCTTACCGCCCGCTGATGCCCGTCGGTCTTCAATATTGCGACTTCCGCGTCGTCCTTGCCATTTCATCTCTGTGGTCCCCCTGCTACCCGTTAACGTACTTGGTTGATTTGAGGCTAGTATAGCTTGACGCGCGGGCATTCCCATGGCGTATGTCAAAAAAAGGCAGATTTTATGATCAGGCGACTATACGAGTGGACAATATCACTGGCCGAGCATCCTCGCGCCATGTGGGCGCTGGCGTTTGTGGCTTTCGTTGAAAGCTCGGTTTTTCCGATCCCGCCAGATATTTTGATGATACCGATGATTATTGCGGCCCCAAGCCGGGCGTTCCTGATTGCCGGGGTGGCGATGGTTGCATCGGTGCTTGGGGCGATGTTGGGCTACTATATCGGCTGGGGGCTGTTTGAAAGTATCGGCCAGCCGATCCTGGAATTTTACGGCAAAGACCACGCCGCCGATCAGTTTGCCGAAAGGTTCAATGCATATGGGGCCTGGGCTGTGCTAGTTGCAGGTGTTACGCCCTTTCCGTTCAAGGTGATCACCATCATGTCCGGCTGGACCGGGCTTTCGCTGCCGATATTCATCGTCTCATCCATCATCGCGCGTGGTTTGCGTTTCTTCCTAATTGCCGCATTGCTCTGGAAATTTGGCGCCCCTATACGTGACTTTATTGAGCGTCGGCTGGGCTTGATGTTCATTCTTTTCGTCGTCCTGCTGCTTGGCGGGTTTTATCTGGTGAAGTTCCTTTGACACGTAAACAACTGATCATGCTGGCCGCCGGTGGTTCCGCCGCTTTGTTACTGGGTGCCTGGGGGTTTCAAGCACTTGGTTACGCACCCTGTAGAATGTGCATCTGGCAACGCTGGCCGCACGGGATTGCATTTTTGATCGGTATATTGGCGCTAATCGTGCCAATTGCTGCATTGCTGTTTTTTGGGGCGATTGCCGCCGCTACAACCGGCGCGATCGGCGTATACCATACCGGTGTTGAAAAAGGATGGTGGCAAGGGCCAGATACCTGCACCAGTGGCGATATAACCGAGCTGACATCAGAACAGTTGATGGAACAGATTATGGGCGCACCGCTTGTGCTTTGCGATGTGGTTGCCTGGGAGTTTTTGACGCTTTCGATGGCCAGCTGGAACGCAATCCTTTCGTTTGGATTGGCCGCAATCTGGCTGATTGCGTTGCGGAAATCATTGGCAAAGAATTAAAACTTCACCGAGAAGTTGAATGGCCGTTTTCAGGCGCATAAAATTAATCTATAAATTACAACTCGTTAGGAAAATATCTCACTTCTACTAAACATTTAGTTTGACAGATCGCATTTCTGTGAGGACTATTGTTCTGTCGGCAACCGTCGGCACAACAACAAAATTTGGGAGGAGATAAGATGCGCAAGTATCTGCTCTCCGCAGTCGCGGTAACAGCCGTCATTGCGGGGTCTACCGGTGCCTATGCCGATCAGGCAGCAGCGAAGAAATGGATTGATCAGGAATTTCAGCCGTCGTCACTTAGCAAAGACGAACAATTGACCGAAATGGACTGGTTCATTGCCGCTGCAGCACCATATGCCGGAATGGAGATCAATGTCCTTTCAGAGGGCATTCCAACACATTCCTACGAATCTGAGGTACTGACCAAAGCGTTCGAGGAAATCACTGGGATCAAGGTTAATCACCAGATTTTGGGCGAAGGTGAAGTGGTGCAGGCTGTGCAAACACAGATGCAGACCAACCGGAACCTTTATGATGGCTACGTGAATGACAGCGACCTGATTGGGACGCATTCACGCCTGCAGCTTGCTTATAACCTGACCGATCAGATGGCAGGTGACTGGGCGGCGACGACCAACCCGGGTCTGGATCTGGACGATTTCATTGGCATCCAGTTCACCACTGGGCCAGATGGTGATCTGTATCAGTTGCCGGACCAACAGTTTGCGAATCTATACTGGTTTCGCAAAGACTGGTTCGACCGCGAAGACCTGAAAACCGCGTTCAAAGAAAAGTACGGCTATGATTTGGGGGTACCCGTGAACTGGTCGGCCTATGAAGACATTGCAGAATTCTTTTCCGAAGACGTGAAAGAAATCGACGGCACCCCCATTTTTGGCCACATGGATTACGGCAAACGCGCGCCTGATCTTGGCTGGCGGATGACGGATGCGTGGCTGTCCATGGCTGGTGCGGGTTCGAAGGGTGAACCAAACGGTATCCCGATCGACGAATGGGGCATCCGTATGGAAGCAGGTTCGTGTAATCCTGCCGGTGCATCTGTTTCACGCGGTGGTGCAGCGAACGGCCCGGCGGCTGTTTATGCGATCCGCAAGTGGGACGAATGGTTGCGTGCCTATGCGCCACCCGGTGCGGCATCGTTTGACTTTTACCAGTCATTGCCGGCCCTTAGCCAAGGTAACGTGGCCCAGCAGATATTCTGGTACACGGCCTTTACTGCCGACATGGTGAAACCTCAATCCGAAGGTAACAACACGGTAGATGGGGATGGCACACCGCTTTGGCGGATGGCTCCCAGCCCGCATGGTCCCTATTGGGAAGAAGGCCAGAAGGTTGGCTATCAGGACGTGGGTTCATGGACATTTCTGAAGTCCACACCGTCTGATCGCGCACAAGCGGCCTGGCTTTATGCTCAGTTTGTTGTGTCCAAGACCGTTGACGTGAAAAAGTCCCACGTTGGTCTGACCTTTATCCGTGACACAACGATCAACCATGAGAGCTTTACCGAACGTGCTGGTAAACTTGGCGGTCTGGTGGAATTCTACCGCTCGCCTGATCGGGTTGCATGGTCGCCTACCGGGATCAACGTGCCTGATTATCCAAAGCTGGCGCAGATTTGGTGGCAGCAGATTGGTGACGTGAACTCTGGTGCATTCACTCCCCAACAGGCGATGGATCGTCTGGCGGAGGAAATGGACATCACCATGGCCCGGATGCAGGCAGTGGATGAAGCGGCCAATGTTTACGGCGGCTGTGGTCCACGTCTGAACGAGGAAAAGTCAGCCGAATTCTGGTATGAAAACGGCGGCGCCAAGCCACCGCTGGAAAACGAGAAACCGCAGGGCATTACCGTCAACTATGATGAGCTTGTCGCGCGCTGGGCCAATAACTAAGGTTCCTTCCTGATCGGCCAGCAATATTACGGCCGACTTTTCCGGGGCCCTTCTTTGGGGCCCCGGATACTAACAAATACACCCGGCAGGTTTGCTGGACCGGGTTAATCTGCGCCGCTTTCGGGGAATAACGACAATGACGCTTGAACTGAAAAGCATCACGAAACGTGTCGGCGCCATTACCCATATTAAAGAAACGTCGCTTGTCCTTGAGCCGGGGCATTTTAATGTCTTACTTGGCGAAACCGGGGCTGGTAAAACTTCGCTGATCAAATTGATGGCCGGGTTGGACAAAATCAGCAGCGGCCAGATTTTTATGGATGGTCAGGACGTTACCCGCCTGTCTACGCAAAAGCGTAATATCAGTTTCGTGCACCAGTTTTTCGTTAACTATTCCCATATGACGGTATTTGATAATATCGCTTCACCGCTAAAAGTGGCCGGTATGGCCAAATCAGAAATTCAGGGCCGCGTGGAAGAAGCTGCCGACATTCTGCAACTGCGCCCGATGCTGGGACGTCGCCCCCACGAATTGTCTGGTGGGCAACAACAGCGCACAGCGCTGGCGCGTGCGATTGCCAAGGAAAGCAAGGCGGTTTTTCTGGATGAACCGCTGGCAAATCTTGATTACAAGCTGCGCGAAGAACTGCGGGATCAGTTGCCCGAGCTATTCGCCGGGCGCGGCGCTGTGGTTGTTTATGCCACGTCCGAACCGGAAGAGGCGTTGTTACTTGGCGGCTACACGGCATTGATGAATGATGGGTCGGTCACGCAGTTTGGGCCGACCGCCGACATTTACCGCGCGCCTCAGGATCTAATTTCAGCGGCAGTGTTTTCCAACCCACCAATAAATTCGGCCACAATCAAAAAACAAGGCGAACATGCGGTCTTGAACAATACGACACGCTGGCCGCTGACAGGCGACGCTTTGGGCTTGGCGGACGGTGATTATACGGTTGCCGTGCGTCCGGTTCATGTCACACCAACGGATCAATTGGATAGCGCTGTTCCTCTAACCGGCCGGGTACAGGTTACTGAGCTAAGCGGTTCCAACAGCTCTGCGCATTTTCAACTGGGCGATGGCAACTGGGTTTCCCTGTCCCACGGCGTTCACCCCTACCGCATAGGCGAAGATCACACTTTTTACATGGACCCTTCCAAATGCTTCTACTTCGCGCCTGACGGCAAGCGTGTGGCTTAGGGGGGAGCATGGCAGAAATCACCATTTCAAAGCTGCGGCACAGCTATTACCCGGATCCACAAACGCCGGAAGACTATGCGCTGAAACAAATTGACCTGACATGGGATGACGGCGGAGCCTACGCCCTGCTTGGGCCATCCGGGTGTGGAAAATCGACATTACTGAACATCATCTCCGGCCTGTTGACGCCCTCGGAAGGGCGCATACTGTTTGACGGAACCGACGTCACCGAACTGCCACCGGATCAGCGTAACATTGCGCAAGTGTTCCAGTTTCCGGTGATTTACGACACGATGACAGTCTACAACAATCTGGCATTTCCCCTGCGGAATCGTGGGGTAGATGAGGATACCGTTAAAAAACGTGTCACAGAAATCGCCGAAATGCTTGAAGTCGTTGATATGCTGCAAACCCGCGCTTCGGGGCTGTCGCCGGACAACAAACAAAAGATTTCAATGGGTCGTGGATTGGTTCGCGACGACGTGAATGTGGTTATGTTTGACGAACCCCTGACCGTGATCGATCCACACTTGAAATGGAAACTGCGTTCAAAGCTGAAAGAACTTCACCAAAGGGTGCGCGCCACGATGATTTACGTCACCCATGACCAGACCGAAGCGATGACATTTGCCGATCAGGTGGTGGTGATGCAGGACGGCGAAATCGTACAGATTGGCACGCCGGTTGAGCTGTTCGACCGCCCCGCCCATACCTTTGTGGGACATTTCATAGGCTCTCCGGGTATGAATATTCTGCCCTGCGAAGTCCGGGGGGATCAGGCATATTTCAATGACCATTCAATCCCGCTGGAAGGTACAATTACCAAAGGAAGTGGCGAAACCCAGATCGGTATCCGCCCCGAATACGTCAAAATCGGCGGTGTTGGCTTTGAAGCCCGTATCACCAAAGTCGCCGATGTTGGACACCATTTTGTTGTTGATGCGATGGTAGACGACACCAAGATCAAGGCAATCGTAGTCGGCGATGTACCCCAGCAGGGTGAGCACGTCACAATCGGCTTTGAGCCCTCTCAAACCCGCCTATACCGGGACGGCTGGATCGCCAGTCAGACAGCAGGAGCCACGGCATGAAAAAACAATATCAAAAAGGCTGGTTGTTCGTGACGCCTGTTCTTCTGCTGGTCGCGTTCAATGCGCTGATCCCGATGATGACGGTGGTGAATTATTCTGTTCAGGAAACCTTCGGTAACAATCTATTCTTCTGGGAAGGTCTTAGCTGGTTCGAAAACCTGCTGAATTCTGATCGGTTCCACGCCGCCCTTGGCCGGCAATTTTTGTTCACCGGAATGATCCTGGCCATCGAAATCCCGCTTGGAATTATTATCGCCCTCTCTATGCCGCGCGAAGGCTTCTGGGTGTCGGTTTGTCTGGTATTGATGGCGCTGCCGATGCTGATCCCGTGGAATGTTGTGGGGGCGATGTGGAACATCTTCACCCTGCCCGATATTGGGTTGCTGGGCTATTTGATGAACCACACGCTTGGCATTGATTACGACATGACCCAAAGCCCGTTTGCCGCCTGGGCCACGATCATCATCATGGATGTTTGGCACTGGACTTCGCTGGTTGTTCTGCTCAGCTACGCTGGTTTGGTTTCTATCCCCGACGCCTATTATCAGGCTGCCAAAATAGACAGCGCGTCCAGTTGGGCCGTGTTTCGTTATATCCAGTTGCCGAAGATGAAACAGGTCCTGACCATCGCAATCCTGTTGCGGTTCATGGACAGTTTTAACATCTATACCGAAGTTTTCGTACTGACAGGTGGTGGCCCCGGAAATTCCACCACGCTGCTATCCATTGATCTGGTCAAGATTGCACTGGGCCAGTTTGACCTTGGCCCGGCAGCGGCAATGTCGTTGATTTACTTCGCCATAACGCTCTTGGTTTCATGGCTGTTTTACACGCTGATGAACCAAGACAGTAATAAATAGGGGAACAGGTTAATGAAAAAACGCTACATCATTCCAACGCTCTACATCCTGTTCCTGATGTTACCGATCTATTGGTTGGTCTCTATGAGCTTTAAAACGACCGGTGAAATCCTGTCGGGGTTTTCACTGTTCCCGCAGCGCTGGACGTTTGATAACTACCGGGTGATTTTTACCGATCCAACATGGTACTGGGGCTATCTGAACTCGATCATCTATGTGACGCTGAACACCGTGATTTCCCTGACCGTCGCCCTGCCCGCCGCCTACGCGTTTTCGCGCTACAGTTTCCTTGGCGACAAACAGCTATTTTTCTGGCTGCTCACCAACCGGATGGCCCCTGCCGCCGTATTCGCGCTGCCGTTCTTTCAGCTTTATTCCGCGGTAGGCCTGTTTGACACCTACCTCGCGGTGGCATTGGCGCATGCCCTGTTCAACATTCCGCTGGCGGTCTGGATACTGGAAGGTTTCATGAGCGGGGTTCCCAAAGAACTGGACGAAACCGCTTATGTTGACGGCTATTCGTTCCCGCGGTTTTTCACGACAATCTTCCTGCCCACGATCAAATCCGGCGTCGGGGTGGCCGCGTTTTTCTGCTTCATGTTCTCATGGGTGGAACTGCTTCTTGCCAAAACCCTGACGTCCGTTTCCGCCAAACCAATTGCAGCCACCATGACCAAAACCGCGTCAAGTGCGGGGTATGAGCTGGGCCTGCTTGCGGCAGCCGGTACGCTCACCATTATTCCCGGCGCCATTGTGATCTATTTTGTCCGCAACAACATAGCCAAGGGCTTTGCCCTAGGGAGGGTATAATGCTGAGCTGGATGGCATGGACATGGCCGACCGCATTCGTATTCATCGGTATATTTTCAGCAATGGCGGTACTGACCATCATTGAAATTCGCCATCCAGGAGGCGCAGAGCGCAAAGGCATCCTGGGGTTAACAACAACCCGTGGCGATCGGTTGTTTATCTCGTTCCTCGGCACTGCGTACATATTTCTGGCGTGGCTTGGGATCATGGGTGAACCGCTGTGGTTCCCTTTGGGTTTCAGTATACTTTGGGGAATATTTTGCTTTTGGAAGGTCTGACATTTTACCAATTCAAAAAAGATATTCCTTTTGAAAACTAACAGTTTCGTATTTAGTAAGGCCGAACAAAAAACGGCAGGGCAACACCGCAAGATGGCGATGAAAGATAAGAAAAGCGAATTTTTAACCGAGGTTGAACTCGAATTTATGACCCTGCTTTGGCAGTTGGGTCAGGGTTCAGTGCGTGATGTGTTGGCCAAAATGGCCCCGGCGCGCAACCTCGCATACACATCCGCCGCAACTATTCTAAGAATTCTTGAACAAAAACAATTTGTTGCCAGCACCAAACAGGGCAAAACATTTATCTATCGCCCCTTGCTGGCCAAAGACGCGTATCAATCGCGCTCGCTTCGAAAACTGTCAGAAAACCTGTTCGACAACACGCCGTCCATGTTGGTCGCGCGACTGGTGGACGACACAGACATGACAGAAGAAGCATTAGAGGAAATTCGGGCCTTGGTCGAAAAGAGGTTGAAAAATGATACAAGCTAGTTCGGTTTTTGACACCTATATCAACGCCAATATTCTTTTGGTTGTTGCCTTTACCCTTTGGCTGACGACCAGATTTTTCCTGAACAGATTTGGCCTGAAAAACGCCTACGCCTTACAACTTCGCCTGTTAAATTACGTTTTTCTCGCGATACTTCTTAGCCCCTTCATCGCCCTTGGTTTCAACTTGGCCGCGCAAAATCAGTTGTTGCCACAGGGCTTTTCGCTCAACCTGTCGGACATAGCGCTGGCGCAATTCCTGAACGGCAGCTTTGAGATGCCCGCCAGTGATTTTGAAAATGTGTTGGCGATGCGTGAAACCCTTCGAACAAACATCATGCAGCCAACTGGCTGGTTCGGAATACTGCTAGCAACCCTGATCTTACTGGGGTTCGCCGGTTTCCTGACCCGTGGCGCAATTGCAGCACTGCGCCTGAGAAAAATAATCAACGAAAGCTATAGCTGGCGTCAGTTTGGCAACATTCGCCTGCGCCTGACTGACAAAATACTGGTCCCGTTTTCAACCCGCGGATTACTTAATCGCTATATTGTTATTCCCTCGGGTATGCTTGCCCAGCCCGCTGATTTACGCATCGCCCTGGCCCATGAATTTCAGCATTTGCGCCAGCGTGATGTCGAATGGGAACTGGGGATGGAACTGTTCAAATCGCTGTTCTTCTGGAACCCGGTAATCTATTTCTGGAAGCATCAGATCGAACAATTGCGCGAATTGGCTTGCGATCAAAATGTACTGGCCCGAAACCGGTTCGATGTGCAGGCTTACTGTGATTGTCTGATCCGGGTGTGTCAAAACAATTTGCGAAAGGGTCAGGCAACGGCCATTGCCCTGCCCCGGGTTGCGCTCGTTCAGATTGAGCGTCCGGCATTTGGCAAAGACCGCGCGGCCCTGCTGCGCCAGCGCATTGTCTCAATGATTGAGACCGGTGATACCTTTCAGCCAGCCCCCAAAACCCTTTGGCTGATGGCCCCGATGGTTTTGGGAATAGCCGTTTCTACAATTGCAATTCAGCACCCCAGTGACTGGAGCCATGATCGCCTGATGCTGTCGTCAATTATCAACCTGGAACGGCTGGAAGCGTTGAATAACGCCGGTCAATAAAGCGCTAGCCCCACTGGCTCGCCCATGTCGGGACGGTATCATTGTCTCTGGCTTTTGCTTCAAATATGGCCCGCGCGATTGCCCTTGAAAGACAAGTCGCCGCTGCATGACCCAACAACAATGGATCAATCGCCGGGTTTTCGATCTCTCGCTTTCCGGTCGAAACGGCAAACACCAGATCACCGTCATAGGGCGTGTGAGAAGGCACTAAGGCGCGCGCCAACCCGTCCTGCGCCGCCACTGCCATGCGCTTGGCCTGCGCCTTGGTTAGCGTTGCATCTGTGGCAACAACGGCGATTGTTGTATTCGCGACTGCACTTAGGGCTGCCAGCTTATCCGCCGCCGGGTTATCAAACGGATCGCCGGGCTGAACCACACCGCGCGCGCCAAATTCCCCGTCAACTTCCCATGGTGCTGCCCAGAAATACGGCTGACCAGTTGGTGTTGTTGCCCCCAAAGCGTTCACCGCCACCAATGCGCCGACTGTAATGCCATTTGCCAGCACAACCGAGGCTGACCCCAGCCCACCCTTCAGGTTGGCCGTGGTCGCCCCAAGGCCCGCACCAACACTGCCCAGTTCAAAACTGTCCGAAGCATCCACAAGCGCTGCTGCTCCCAAAGCCCGATACGGATTTTCATCCCAATCCTTGTCGCCGCCATTCGCCAGATCAAAAAGTATCGCCGCGGGAACAATGGGCACGATGGCCGGGCCAACCGCAAACCCACGCCCCTTCGCCCGCAGTCCATCCACCACGCCGGATGCCGCATCCAGACCAAAGGCGGACCCGCCGGAAAGCACCAGCGCATCAACACCCTCCACCAGCTTATCCGGCGCCAGCAGTTCGGTTTCCCGCGTCCCCGGCGCGCCGCCCATCACATCCACCGCCGCAACAAATGGCGCATCACCCACCAACACCGTCGTGCCGGACTTCAACGCCTCATCGCCGGCATTTCCAACGTAAAGCCCGCTCACATCAGTTATTAAATTTCGCGCTCCCGTCTTCATTCTTTTACCCTTCTTCTTTTCATAAATACTTCACGGGGTCCGGGGGTGTGAAA
>VAPK010577029.1_pt1 | contig 20944 bp, 16 predicted proteins | sample 3395031 | NCBI WGS metagenome assembly VAPK01 (sample SAMN08290443, study PRJNA428436) | hydrothermal vent metagenome | isolation source: Deep-sea hydrothermal vent chimney 1 | place: Pacific Ocean: Juan De Fuca Ridge
AGTAGAACCTTTGAATGGTTTTTGTCCTGTATACAGTTGATACAGGATTACACCAAGAGAAAATAAATCGGATCGACCATCTATTTTCTGCCCCAGTACTTGCTCAGGTGACATATACAATGGCGTGCCCAATATATCCCCCATTATAGTTTGTTGCGTCGCACTGGTGTCTTCAAAATGCGCAATACCAAAATCGGTGATTTTTAATTTGATAGTTCCGTCTTCCATAAATGAACTGACGATGTTACTTGGCTTGATATCCCGATGAACGATACCGTGTTTATGTGCATAATCCAGCGCGGTGGCTAATTGTACGCCGATAGAGGCTATTTCATTATGCGTAAAGCGTCTGCCTGATTTCATCAATGTATCAAGAGGTGTCCCTGGTAACAGTTCCATTGCGATATAAGGTTGGTTTTCGTATTCACCCACGTCATATATTGTGACAATGTTAGGGTGTGAAAGATTACCCGCCGCTTTTGACTCTCTTAAGAATCGCGTACGGTATTCTCCATCGAGACATTTTTCCTTGCGCAACACCTTTATTGCCAGCGTGCGGTCGATTTTAGGGTCATGTGCTTTATACACGATCGCCATCGCACCTCGTCCTAATTGTCCTAATATTTTGTAACGTCCGATGTGTTCGATCATGTTGTATAATAATCAAATAAAAAATGATTTAATTAAATCCTTCGCGGATGGGTTAATTACATTCACATTTCCTACGTCTGAGTAAATTTTTAGGGGGGGGATTGTATTTGATTTTTCCTCGGTGTTATTACTCGGTGTTATTAGCGGTTCTTCATCTGTATTTTCTTTGATTGATAAAGTCATGGGCATACTAACACATTCGGACTTGCTTGCCATTTAGTAGCGTTGTGTGATTTGATTTTGACGCTTTTAGACATAATCCATTCATCGCAGACACATCAAGGACTCCTTAATATTTACTTTAATTGTAGATTTAGCACAGAAAGGTTAGGCTACAATTTGCAGATAGTTGATACAGTAAATTGATTTAATAATATATTGTTGTATTATTGATCAATTAGCGACCACTTACTGGAGGATTAAATCAGCAGAGATTGCTTGAAAAATAAGCGGTTATCGATTTTGTTACGGCAGCTTGATACAGTATTTCAAAGACTGGTTTTTTCAAATACAGTTACATAAATATTTACAAGTATAAAATTTGTATTTTTATTATGTAATTATGAGTACTATTACCATTGATTTTGTATATATTGCCGTAGAATGCCGTAGGTAGAATGAATGTCGTAGAATATCGCGTATGTATTTTCCGTTAACGCATATCATTATTGATTACGATGCTGTTACCTAATGCATACAAAATATAGTGCTTTTTTAAGCAGTAACTTATTAGCGGTAACTTATAGCAGTAACAAGGTCATATCTTTAGAAAGAGCGGGAAAAGGCAGGAACGAACGGGTGAATGGGGAAATGGCGATGAGCCTGACGGTTAAGAGCTTACTGGACGAAATATCGGCTGAATTACCGTGTGGAGAAGATCTTGAGTACGACATGGAATTCGGTGAATTGGAGAGGGCGGCACAAGGGAAACCAGAGCAGCAAATAGGTGATACCTTAATCCCGGCACTGGAGGCGGATTGGCCTGTCGTGAGAGGCAAGGCGACTGCGCTGTTTGGCCGTACTAAAGATCTTCGAGTGTCGATTTGTTTGACTCGATCGCTTATATATACAGAAGGTTTTACCGGTTTGCGGGATGGCTTGGTGCTAATTCAAGGTTTGCTGGAGCAGTATTGGGAGACAGTACATCCACAATTAGACTCAGAAGACAACGATCCGACTTTGCGTATTAATACGCTGGTCCAACTGTGCGATTCTGATACCGTGTTGCACGGCGTACGTGAAGCTACATTGGTTAATTCATCAGTATTTGGCCAATTCAGTCTTCGCGATATTCAAATTACGCTAGGCAAGTTATCGCTCCCAACCAGTTCTAATGAGCAACCGGTAGAAGTTTCGACGATTAATGCCGCTTTTATGGATGCAGATTTGGATGAGCTGCAAAACATTGCAGGCGCTATCCGCCAGTCGATTGAGTGTCTTGCTGCAATTGAATCGCTATTGATGAAAAAGGTTGGGGCGATGCAAATGGTGGATTTTAGCGCGCTACCTAATTTGTTAAAGGAGGCACAGAACATTATGTCTGGGCATTTGATGCAACGCGGTGTCGATGAAACTGATATGCTTTCTGAGGGAGAGCAGGCTAACGGTTCACAAACAGTATCTCAGTCGGCGACGAATGGCAAAATTAATAGTCGAGAGGACGTGATTCGGGTGTTAGACATGGCGAGTGATTACTTTCAGCGACATGAACCATCCAGTCCTGTGCCACTGTTGCTGCAACGTGCCAAACGTCTTGTAGCGAAAGATTTTTTAGAAATTTTACGTGATCTAACGCCAGCGGGTGTTACACAAGCAGAAGAGATTAGCGGAATTTATAATGATAAGTCGTAACAATTAACAGTTAATAATCAAACACCAATAATCAGAGAGTATTGACTGCTGTGTTGAATATTCGAATTTCAAATCTCTCGACTTTATAATTAACTAACGGAGGTGCCTTGTGGCAAAAGCGAGTAGCCAAAAATTTATTGCACGAAACCGAGCTCCACGTGTGCAAATCGAATATGACGTAGAAGCTTATGGTACGGAAAAAAAGATTCAATTACCTTTTGTCATGGGAGTGATGTCGGACCTTTCCGGAAATTCAAACGAGCCGTTACCACCGGTTGCTGAACGTAAATATCTCGAAATTGATGTAGACAATTTTGATGATCGCATGAAAGCGATGAAACCGCGTACTGCCTTTCAGGTTCCCAACACGCTGACAGGCGAGGGGAATCTGAACATCGACATTACCTTTGAAAGCATGGATGATTTTTCTCCTGCGGCTATAGCACGCAAGGTGGATGTGCTGAACAAATTGTTGCAAGCTCGCACGCAGCTTTCCAACCTTGTTACTTATATGGATGGCAAAACCGGAGCAGAGGACTTGATTTCCAAGGCGATTGGTGATCCTGCCTTATTGGAGGCATTGGTATCTGCATCAAATTCTGATGCAGCCGACACACCTAAGGCTGAGGAGGAATAATCGATGGCCGAAACTGAAACTGAATCTCAAAATCAGCCAGAAGTCGAAACTCTGGAGGCGAGTGATTTCAGCGCACTGCTTGAAAAAGAGTTTAAGCCAAAGTCAGATCGCTCGAAAAAGGCCGTTGAAGATGCTGTTAAAACGCTTGCCGAGCAGGCGTTACAATATACCAGTCTGATTTCATCGGACGTGATGGAGTCTATCGAGTCAATGGTCGCTGAGATTGACAAACAACTCAGCGATCAAATTAACCTCATCATGCATAACGAAGAATTGCAGAAACTGGAAGGCGCTTGGCGAGGGTTACATCACTTGGTCAATAACACCGAAACGGATGAGATGCTCAAAATTCGTGTCTTGAATATATCGAAGAAGGATCTGCACAAAACTTTGAAAAGTTATAAGGGCACAGCCTGGGATCAAAGTCCGATTTTTAAGAAACTTTATGAAGAGGAATACGGCGCATTTGGTGGTGAACCTTTTGGCTGTTTGGTGGGTGATTATTACTTTGATCACAGCCCTCCTGATGTGGAATTGCTTGGGCAAATTTCGCAAATATCAGCGGCTGCCCACTCACCCTTTATTACTGCAGCGGCACCTGCACTGATGCAAATGGATAGCTGGCAGGAGTTGAGCAATCCACGTGATTTAACCAAGATCTTCACTACGCCGGAATATGCCGCATGGCGCTCATTGCGTGAGTCAGAGGACGCGCGTTATGTCGGTTTAGCGATGCCGCGTTTTCTCGCTCGATTACCTTATGGCGCCAAGACCAATCCAGTCGAAGAGTTTAACTTTGAAGAGGAAACTGAAGCGGCAGATAGTAGCAAATATACGTGGGCAAACTCAGCGTATGCGATGGCGACCAATATTAATCGTTCCTTTAAAAGCTATGGCTGGTGTTCGCGTATTCGTGGAATAGAATCAGGCGGATTAGTTGAAGAATTGCCCGCCCATACTTTCCCCACTGACGATGGTGGCGTTGATATGAAATGCCCGACAGAGATTGCGATTAGCGATCGACGCGAAGCAGAGTTGGCAAAGAATGGGTTCATGCCGCTAATCCACCGAAAAAATTCAGATGTAGCGGCTTTCATCGGCGCTCAGTCGCTGCAGAAACCGACTGAATACGACGATGCAGATGCGACTGCGAATGCAAACCTAGCTGCGCGTTTACCGTACCTGTTCGCGACTTGCCGGTTCGCGCATTATTTGAAATGTATCGTGCGGGACAAGATTGGTTCTTTTAAGGAACGCGAGGATATGCAGAGGTGGCTACAAAGTTGGATTATGAATTACGTCGATGGCGATCCTCAGCATTCTAGTGAAGACGTCAAGGCCCGCAAACCATTAGCTGCGGCTGAAGTTATTGTTGAAGAAGTGGAAGGTGATCCTGGTTACTATACATCAAAATTCTTCCTGAGACCGCATTATCAGTTGGAAGGGCTTACGGTGTCGTTGCGGCTGGTGTCTAAACTTCCGTCAGTAAAGGGTGATTAAGGATGGCCTGTCGTTTTGTTTTATACCACGTGTTTTGTAACGAGAAAGCGTTATAATAGCGAGAAAGCATTATAGCGAGCGAGAAGGTGAGGCGCAGGTTTATCGGATTTATTGCGATAATAATAGAGCTTTCTGTGCGAAGGAAACCAAGTGCAACTAACTACAAGTTCAACTAACTATATAGAAGGAGAAAAGAGAAGGAGAAATATGAAGAAAAGGAAGCTAAGGAAGGAACTAAACAAGGCGCCGCCAAGGCGCTAAACAGGTTGCTAAACAGGAACTAAGGGTCACTAACAGCATAGTGGCATACAACAACTAACTTCAAGAAAGAAGGAGATTATTATGGCTGTAGATATGTTTATTAAAATCGACGACGTTAACGGCGAGTCCGTAGATGATTCACATAAGGACGAAATCGATATTTTGTCTTGGAGCTGGGGTATGTCCCAGTCGGGCACAACACATACTGGCACTGGTGGCGGTGCAGGTAAGGTTAATGTTCAGGATCTGTCCTTTACACACTATGTTGATAAGTCGTCAGCTAATTTGATGAAAATGTGTTGCAATGGGAAGCACTTTAAGGAAGCTACTTTGGTGGTGCGCAAGGCGGGAGAACAACCGTTGGAGTACATGAAGATCATTCTGGAAGATGGACTTATTTCTTCGGTGTCTACTGGTGGATCCGGTGGCGAGGATCGATTAACGGCAAACGTTACCTTAAATTTCGCTAAATTTAAGGTTGAATATGTCCCTCAAAAAGGTGATGGTGCTGGTGATGCGTCGGTCATGGTTGGATGGGACATCGCTAAGAATTTGGATGCTTCTTAAGTAAGGCACCTCTCATTTTTTAAAACTCTTAGCGATACTAAGGAGCCGTAACGATACAAAAGGAGTCCTGTTGTAATACAGCTTGTATTACAACAGCCGGACTCTATGTCGTTGTGGGTGAAATGATGGAAATAATTTTCGATTTTGAAGCTTCAATATTTTGTTTTGAAGTATAGAAGTATATGAAAGAAAGTGTGAGTGTACTTTGATTTTAAGAACACAGCCGTATATCGCATGGCCTAGGGAGGTTCTCTATTCTCGGACAGCTTCCTGTACTCTTTCAATATCACATTGAAAGAGTACTAGTACTCCGTCAAGTTAAAGGGGAAGTTATGGATGCTCAGCAGAGTTTATCTGAAGGCAATCTGAAAGACACACTGGATCAATTGCAGGCAAACGTGCGCAGCGATCCGTCTAATGTTAAATATCGGGTGTTCTTGTTCCAATTACTTGCCGTGATGGGGCAATGGGATCGCGCGTTGACGCAACTCAATGTGGCCGGTGATTTGGATGCCAGCACGTTAGCGATGGTGCAGACCTATCGCCAGGCGTTGTTCTGTGAAGGCTTGAGGGCGGAAGTGTTTGCCGGAAAGCGTTCACCCATCGTATTTGGTCAGCCTGAACAATGGATGGCGCTGTTATTTGAAGCGCTTCGATTAACTGCAGATGGTCAGTTTGCTCAGTCTCAGGACGTCCGCGATCAATCTTTCGAACTCGCACCAGCGACTTCAGGAACCATCAACAGCGGTGCTGATCAGCAAGATCAAAATTTTAGTTGGATTGCCGACGCCGATGCTCGAATGGGGCCGGTACTTGAGACCATTATCAATGGTCGTTATTATTGGGTGCCGTTTCATCGTATACGCGCAGTCAACATTGAGACGCCTATGGATATACGGGATATGGTGTGGATGCCGGCTTATTTCACTTGGGCAAATGGAGGGGAAACCGCTGGATTGATTCCGACGCGTTACCCCGGTTCTGAGTCGAGTGAAGATAATCAAATTCTTACGGCCCGCAAAACTATTTGGCAAGAACTTGATGCCGGTATTTATCAGGGGTTGGGGCAGCGTATGTTTGCTACCGATGAAGGTGAGTTGTCTTTGATGGATTTGCGTCGGATTACATTAGATGTCATAGAAGAAGAAACTGAAGCGCCCACTGACATCGCTACCAACACCGCCGCTAATGGATTCACTGTATCGCAAGTCAACTCGTTGGGGCGGCTCGATAGCTAATGGCGGAACTGCGCAATCCGGAGCATCTACTACCCTCTTTGCTCGATCGGCTCACCGATGATGAACCGGAAAAAAAGACTGAAGTAAAAGAAAAGCGCGGATTATCAAAGGCAAAATTGCGCCAATCCGTACTACGAGATTTGAACTGGTTATTTAATAATAGCAATCTCACCACTGTTCAAAATCTTGACGCCTATCCCGAGGTGGCCAAGTCAGTTCTCAATTATGGCATGCCGGATTTTAGCGGACACACGGTATCAGGAGTCGATGCTGCGGAAATCGAACGACTGTTACGACAGGCTATTTGTGATTTTGAACCACGAATTATTCGTCGCACGATCAAAGTTCGTTTGGATGTGGATGAGCAACAAATGGGCCATAACGCCATGACATTTGATATTGACGCTGAGTTGTGGGCGCTGCCGGTACCACTGCAAGTGTATTTGAAAACTGAACTTGATTTAGAAGCCGGTAATATGCAGGTTTACGATTACTCCGGGGCTGTCTGATGGACCCAATGTTGCTCAAGTACTATAACGCTGAGTTGCACTATATTCGCGAAATGGGCAGTGAATTCGCCAAACGCTATCCTAAAATAGCGGGGCGCTTGGGGCTAGACGATTTCGAGTGCAGTGATCCCTATGTAGAACGTCTGCTGGAAGGCTTCGGTTTTTTAGCGGCTCGAATTCAATTTAAGCTCGATGCAGAATTTCCGACCTTTACCCAGCATTTGCTGGAGATGGTCTATCCGCACTATCTGGCACCTACCCCTTCTATGGCCGTAGTGCAATTTCAGCCGGACTTAACCGAAGGGGCCTTGGCTGAAGGATTCACCGTACCCCGACAAAGTGCATTGCGCAGTATGCTTGCAAGAGGGGAGCAAACCCCCTGTGAATTCCGCACGTCACAAGATGTGACCTTATGGCCACTAGAGGTAGCAGAAGCCGAATATATTACCAACACGATTGCCTTACCTAAGATCAATAATCCGCATTTGCCTGCACCTAAAGCCGCATTTCGTTTACGACTGCGAACTACCGCAGGGCTTACGTTTGATAAATTGTCGCTTGAACACCTGCCTGTCTACCTGCGAGGCAGTGACGGGCTTCCTATGCAGATATATGAACAAATACTCGCAAATAGTGTTGCCGTGGTGGTACGGCCAAGCTCAGATCCAAACGCCTGGCAGCAAGTGATTGATCGAAGCCAGATCCAGCGTGTCGGTTTCGATGAACATGAGGCGATGTTACCTTATGGGGCGCAATCGTTTAGTGGTTATCGATTGCTGCATGAGTATTTCGCTTTCTCAAGTGGTTATTTGTTTGTTAGATTGAACGGGCTGGGTGAAGCCGTGCGACGTTGCACAGAAAACGAAATAGAAATATTCATTTTACTGGATCGCAGTAATCCAGTATTGGAACAAAAGATCGACGCCTCGGCGTTTGCGTTGTTTTGCTCAGGGGCTATCAACTTATTTCCAAAGCGGGCAGACCGTATTCACCTCAATAGCAAAGAACACGAATATCACGTCGTCCCCGACCTGACCCGGCCAATGGACTTTGAAGTCTATCAGGTTACCGGCGCGGTCGGTCATGGCACCGGTGACAATCGCAAGCAGGCGTTTCTGCCTTTTTACTCTTTTGATGAAACAAGTCTTCGCACTGAAAATAGCACCTATTACACAGTGCAAAGAGAAGCTCGGCTGATGTCGAATCGGCAACAGCGATATGGATCACGATCGAACTATGTGGGCAGCGAGGTATTTGTATCCCTTGTTGACGCCAATGATGCGCCTTATTCCACAGAGTTGCGCCAACTCGCGGTAACGGCTTTGTGTACCAATCGAGATTTGCCACTGCATATGCCTGTGGGGGTTGGAAAGACCGATTTTACATTGGAGTCCGGGGCACCGGTGGATTCAATTCGATGCGTCGTGGGGCCGAGCAAACCCAAGCCTACCTATGCAGAAGGTGATACTGCTTGGCGATTGATTAGCCACTTATCACTGAATTATCTTTCGATTGTCGATTCGGATGAACAAAAAGGTGCCGCGGCACTGCGTGAGCTGCTTCGGTTATATGGTTATCTTGCCGAAGCCCACATCGAAAAACAAATCGAAGGTGTTCTCTCGGTGGTTGCTGTTCCGGTTACTCGTCGTATGCCCATCGCCGGGCCAATTACATTTGGTCGTGGGCTTGAAGTGACGGTGACCTTGGACGAACCTGCTTTTGAAGGGACCGGGTGCTTTTTGCTTGGCGCCATTTTAGAAGACTTTTTTGCAAAATACGTATCAATCAATTCCTTTACAGAAACTGTGATCAAAACGGAAAAACGCGGGGAGATAATGCGATGGCCAGTGAGAGTCGGCCGACGTCAGATGTTGTAGCGGCGCTTGAGCAAGCGCTACAGGAGCGACCTTATAAATTTGGCTTTTACCAGACACTTCGACGTTTTGAGTGTATCTATCATAAAAAGCCCAGAATTGGTGCGTCAGTGCGGCCTGTCGATGACGCGGTGCGATTTGCACAAGAACCTTCTTTGGTGTTTGCGCCAGCCACGCTGGCCTCTTTCAAACCTGCGGGGGATGGAAAACCATCCGAATTGGCAGTACATTTTTTTGGCATGTTTGGCCCGAATGGGCCATTGCCGCTACATCTTACCGAGTATGCACGCGACCGCTTGCGTAATTCCAACGATCCCACTTTCAGTGAATTTTTAGATATATTTCATCATAGGATGTTGTCGCTCTTTTATCGCGCCTGGGCGAGTGCACAACCGACGGTTAACTTTGACCGTCCTGAGCAAGATCGTTTCAGCGTTTATACTGGCGCCTTGTTTGGCTTGGGTATGCCGTCTTTGCGTAACCGGGATGAAGTTCCCGATTTTACAAAACTGCATTTTGCCGGGAGACTGGCTTCCCAAACCCGCAATGCCGAAGGCCTAGTCGCCATGATCAAATATTTTTTTAAAGTGCCTGCTACGATTGATCAGTTCATTGGTGAATGGATGTTGTTACCCGATAGCTGCCGTTGCCGACTTGGAATTTCACCAGAAACGAGCACGCTCGGTATAGATATCGCACTGGGTGACTATGTATGGCAATGCCAGCAGAAATTTCGAATTATTCTTGGTCCACTAAACCTTGAAGACTATGAAAGTATGTTACCCACGAATGATAGTGGTAAACGTCTTCGATCGCTGGTGCGCAACTACGTTGGTGATAGCATGAACTGGGACGTGAATCTTGTACTGAAAAAAGAAAAAGTGCCGCCTATGCAGCTTGGAAACAGTGATCTACTTGGCTGGAACACCTGGCTTGGAGATCGAACCAGTGATGATGATATACGTGATCTGGTATTGGAACCAATGAAATCCATAGATTAACCGCTTGGCGGCTTTTTGCTGTTAGCTTTTTGCTGTTACTAAAGCCGTTATAAAAATACAGTGTAATTAATTGGGAGTTAGTTAATGTCAGAGATTAATCGTGTTGCCTTGTTCGGAAAACTCAACGAATTAGCGTATAAGGGCATAGAGAGTGCCAGTGTATTTTGTAAAATGCGCGGCAATCCCTACGTTGAGCTGGTGCATTGGCTGAATCAAATTTTGCAATTGCAAGACTCGGATCTGCACCGCATCATTAGTCAATTTAACCTGGAACCCGCGCGTTTGGCTAAAGATTTTACTGCTGTGCTAGACAAGCTGCCGCGGGGTTCCACATCCATTTCTGATCTCTCTTCCCACGTGGAAGAAGCCGTCGAACGCGGCTGGGTTTACAGTACACTGATGTTTGCTGGGTCTCAGGTACGTAGCGGACACTTGATCGTCGGTATATTGAAAACACCGGGGCTGCGCAATGCGTTACCGGCGATTTCCCCGGAATTTAACAAGATTAACATCGATACCCTGACTGAGCGCTTCGACGAAGTCGTTGCCGGTTCCCCGGAAGAGCAGATGCAAGCAACCGATGGTTTTCAGGTCGGCGGTGGGGCGGTCCCCGGAGAAGCCAGTGGGTCTATGCCAGCCGCGCAAATGGGAAAGCAGCAGGCGTTGGCGCAGTTCTCGGTGGATTTGACAGAAAAGGCCCGCAAGGGTGAACTTGATCCCATCGTCGGACGTGATGGGGAAATTCGCCAGATCGTCGATATCCTGATGCGCCGTCGACAAAATAACCCGATACTCACGGGTGAAGCCGGTGTGGGTAAAACGGCGGTAGTGGAAGGTTTTGCTTTGCGAATTGCATCCGGTGATGTACCGCCGACGCTCAAGGAGGTCACATTACGTACCCTTGATATTGGTCTGTTGCAGGCCGGGGCCAGTATGAAGGGGGAGTTTGAACAACGCCTGCGCCAAGTCATTGACGAGGTGCAATCCTCTGCTAAGCCTGTCATTCTGTTTATTGATGAAGCGCATACGCTAATCGGTGCGGGCGGCGCCGCGGGTACCAGTGACGCGGCTAACCTGCTTAAACCTGCGTTGGCGCGCGGTACCCTGCGTACTATCGCTGCGACCACATGGGGGGAATACAAAAAATATTTTGAAAAGGATCCTGCCCTGACGCGGCGTTTTCAGGTGGTGCAAGTCGATGAGCCCAGTGAAGACAAAGCTATTCTGATGATGCGTGGCATGGCAACGACGATGGAACATCATCACCGCGTGCAGGTTTTAGATGAGGCGTTAGAGGCCTCGGTGCGGTTATCGCATCGTTATATCCCCGCTCGGCAGTTGCCAGATAAATCCGTCAGCTTACTTGATACCGCTTGCGCCCGTGTCGCCGTTAGCCAACATGCTGTCCCTGCCGCGGTGGATGATTCGCAGCGCCGAATCGAAGTGTTGCAGACTGAATTCGATATTATAGAGCGAGAAAAAGCGGTCGGCGTGGATACGGCGCTACGTGAAGAGTCTGTTACCCATAAACTTGAAGAGGAGCGGTCCCGTCTCGATGGGTTAAATCAACGTTGGGACTTGGAGAAGGTATTGGTTCAGGAAATACTGCAGATACGCAGTCAGTTGCGCGGAGACGTGGGTAAGGTGGAAGGGACTGCGAGCGCACTTGAGAAGGCCGCTGATAAAGCAGCGCAATCCATATCTGTGGACAGGGGCGTGGGAAGCGATGAGGCGACCGATTCCAGTACTGAAGAAACGGTTGAAAACAAAGAAAACCTAACGCCAGCGCAACGCGAACAGCTCTTACAGCAACTTTGTGACCTACAGACGCAGCTCGCAGAATTGCAAGGTGAATCACCACTGATACTACCCAGTGTCGATGGGCAGGCGGTGGCGTCGGTCGTGGCCGATTGGACTGGCATCCCTGTCGGGCGCATGGTCAAGAACGAAGCTGAAGCGGTACTCAAACTCGGTGATACCTTAAACGAACGTGTCATCGGGCAACGTCACGCGTTGGATATAATAGCCCGGCGCATCCAAACGTCCAGGGCGCGTCTCGATAATCCCAACAAGCCCATCGGCGTGTTTATGTTGTGCGGCCCGTCAGGTGTTGGTAAAACTGAGACCGGACTCGCGTTGGCTGAGTCATTGTATGGTGGCGAGCAAAACGTCATCACCATCAACATGAGCGAGTTTCAAGAAGCACACACCGTTTCTACGCTGAAGGGTGCTCCCCCTGGGTATGTAGGATACGGCGAAGGCGGTATCCTCACCGAAGCGGTGCGGCGCAAACCCTACAGCGTGGTGTTATTGGATGAAGTCGAAAAGGCACATTCCGATGTACACGAAATGTTTTTTCAGATCTTCGACAAAGGTTGGATGGAGGACGCAGAAGGTCGCTTCATCGACTTCAAGAATACATTGATCCTGCTTACTACCAATGTCGGCACCGACCTTGTCATGAATATGTGCAAGGATCCAGAGCTGATGCCTGAACCTGAAGGTATTACCAAAGCGTTGCGTGAACCCCTATTGAATGTGTTCCCCGCTGCGTTGCTCGGCCGTTTGGTCGTCATTCCGTATTACCCGCTCAGCGATGAGGTGATGTCACTGATTATCAAACTACAACTGCGGCGTATCGAAAAACGCATCGCCGAGAATCATAATATTCCTTTCAGCTACGACGATGAAGTTATCAATGTAATCGCCAATCGCTGTGGCGAAGTTGAAAGTGGCGCGCGCGTGGTGGATGGTATATTGACCAATACGGTGTTGCCTAATATCAGTCAGGAGTTCCTGAGCAGAATGATGGAAGGAAAAAAGATCGAGAGAGTGCAGGTCAGTGTGAAAAATGGGGAGTTTATGTATCGATTTGAGTAACAGTTCTATGTGTATGATTTTTATAAAGATACTTATCTTTTGACAATGATGTGAAAGCTTAACTGTTGGAAAAAAACGGCTATTTAAGGTAAAACTCGAAGGAAGGGCCAGCTTATGACAAAGATATTTTATGCATTAATAACAAGGCATTATACTTAGCCCGGTTCAAATTTTAAGCAAAATAGGTCGTCCGAGGAGTACATATAATAGCCATCGGATGTGCCGGCTCCGTCAATAATGACCGCGTCAATTTTACCTGACATCGCGCCCCCTTTGGCTTTGACCGCCATCCCAGCTTCGGGTACCTTGTGTTTTTGTACAAAACTCTTCCAAGCTTCTTTGTCGGCTTTGTCTATTTTCTTTTGCGAATCCCTGGCGTGCTGCAGAATTTTTAAAAAATCGTGATACTCAACTTCGATGATACGCGGTTGGCCCATAATGTTGCCTTATTCCAGATTATATTCGGTAAATGAAGAGGTTATAACAAGTTTATCAGGAATTCAAAGATATACACGTATTTTTCATCGCGTGTTAAGATAAAACATGAGACGATAGACGGCTTAAAAAAGGTTTTACACTTAGTTACAGGGCTTAGTGATAGCGATATTTTGTTGCAGTAACTATCAGTTACAGTAACTCACGTAGCAGTAACTCTACATGTTGCAGTAACAATTGCAGTAACAAAAGGATAACAAAAAAAGGGATAACTATGCCTAAATTAATAGCGACGCAAGCAAACCGGCGGATTGCCGTAACGACCTCTCTGGGTGAGGATGTCTTGTTGTTCCACCGCATGAGTGTGAGTGAGCAACTGGGCCGTTTGTTTGAGTTTGACCTGGATCTGCTCAGTGTTGATCCCGAGATCAAACTCCAGGATGTACTTGGGCAAAGTATGACTGTTCGATATCAACGCCTGGATGAAGAACCCCGTTACTTCAATGGTTTTGTCAACCGGTTTAGCCACGCCAGCAGCCACGGAAATTTATTTGTTTATCGCGCCTCGTTGCGCCCCTGGTTCTGGTTTCTGACGCGCACCGCCGACTGCCGAATATTTCAAAACATGACCGTGCCAGACATCATCAAAGAGGTGTTTCGCGATCTGGGTTTCAGTGATTTCGAAGAAGCCTTAAGTGGTAGCTACCGAGAATGGGAATATTGCGTTCAGTACCGTGAAACAGATTTCAATTTCATCAGTCGCTTGTTAGAACAAGAAGGCATTTATTACTATTTCAAGCACGAAGAGGGCAAGCATACGCTGGTGTTATCGGATTCGATAAGCGCCCATGAAACTGTGCCCGGATACGAAGAGGTGCCTTATTATCCCCCGGAAGAAAGCCAACGACGCGAGCGTGACCACTTTGATAATTGGTCGTTAAATCAGCACATCCAGCCGGGTGTGTATGCGCTGACTGATTTTGATTTCAAAAAACCCAAAGCCAATCTCGAAGTGAAGTCCTCGACCGCGCGCGAACACGAGCAGGCCGAGTTTGAAATCTACGACTACCCGGGCGAATATAAAGAGAGTGGCGATGGAGAAGGATACGTGCGTGCCCGCATTGAAGAGTTACAGGCTCAATATGAGCGAGTTCAAGGCAGTGGCAACGTAGGTGGACTGAGTACCGGTAGTTTGTTCAAGCTCAGCAATTATCCACGCGAGGACCAAAACCGGGAATATCTCATTACTGCTGCCGATTATACCCTGGGTCCCCAAGAGTACGAATCGGCCAATACAGGCGATGATGGATCGAATTTTGCCTGCAACATCACCGCGATCGACAAACAGCAAGCCTTTCGAGCGCCACGCATCACCCCAAAACCGATTGTGCAGGGTCCACAAACCGCGATTGTGGTGGGCAAATCAGGCGAAGAGATTTGGACAGATAAATACGGTCGGGTCAAAGTGCAATTCCACTGGGACCGTTATGGTGAGGTCAATGAAAATAGCTCCTGTTGGATGCGTGTTTCACATCCGTGGGCGGGTAAAAACTGGGGTGCGGTGGCGATTCCGCGCATAGGTCAAGAGGTGATCGTGTCCTTTTTAGAGGGAGATCCTGATCAGCCTATCATCACCGGGCGAGTGTATAACGATGACAATATGCCGCCGTATGAATTACCCGCGAATGCGACCCAATCCGGCGTCAAGACCCGAAGTTCCAAAGGGGGGACTCCGGAGAACTTTAATGAAGTGCGATTCGAAGACAAAAAAGGCAGTGAAGAAGTCTATATCCACGCCGAGAAAGATCAAAACAATGTGGTTGAAAATGATGAAACCACGTCAGTGGGTCGTAACCGAACAGAAGATGTTGGTAACAACGAGACTATTTCGATAGGAAGCAATCGATCCGTCACGATAGGTAGCAACAAAAGTGAAACCATCGCAATCAACAAAGCCGAGACGATCGGTGTCGCAAAAGAGCTAACAATCGGCGGCGCTTACCAGGTAACAGTCGGTGCCGCAATGAACGAAACAATTGGCGCGACGAAGACAGAAGAAATTGGTGCAATCAAATCCGTCTTGGTGGGTAAAGACAGCAGTGAAAACGTGGGTAGCAATAAGTCTATCGAGTCTGGTAAAAAAATGTCCTTTCAGTCTGGAGATAACTTTAGCATAAAAGGCGATAAAAAAGGCATGATCGAAATCGCGGATGAATTAACGATAAAGGTCGGTAAAGCGATTATAAGCATGAAAAAGAACGGTGATATTACCATTAATGGTAACAATATCACCCTGAAAGGTTCAGGAGACGTGATTCTTAAAGGTAAAAAGGTAATCGTGAACTAATGAGGCAAGATATTTTAAAGGTCGCTATAGGACCATCAGCCAATGAGGAGAATCAAGTAGCGACAGTGATGCCAGGTGAAGTTGTGATCGGTACTGTTGTTGATGTGAGTGTTAAAGGGCGGCCTCAAGTCGATTACCCAGGTAATCCCGTTAGTGGATTGCTGGATGCGATGACCACAGTGCCGGTTAATAAAGAAAGTGTTGGCCGCCAGGCTGCCTTATTGTTTCAAAATGGTGATCCTGGCAAGCCGTTGATCGTGGGGTTGGTAAGAAATTTTCTGGATGATTTAAAGTCACCTTCTGAATTTGAGCAAACAGATGATAAGCAACCCAAGGACGTAGTGGTGGATGGGGAGCGTATAATGTTTACTGCAGAAAAGGAAATTGTTTTGAAGTGTGGTAAGGCGAGTATCACCTTGACACGCTCTGGCAAGGTATTAATTCGTGGTGCCTATTTGTCAAGCCGATCATCGGGGACCAACCGTATTAGAGGCGGCACAGTGCATGTCAATTAAGCATGTGAATAAAAAAACCAGCGTCTCGTGAAGTAAAGGTTTATTGTGTGGGCGCTAAATAATCAAACCCCCTTTGCTACAGAACGTTGTTGGGTGCGTGATAAGAACGGCGCTGAGGTATGGCTTGTTGCCGTCAAAGGTACCTTTTCCATTGAATCTGATGGCACAACAAAGGTTGCTGAAGAGCAAGAAGAGGTCCATATCGCGCCCAAGTTTCGTGGCGCACCTGATTGTTCCAGCCTGTTGTTTGATACCGATCTGCCCCATTTAAAAAGAAATACCGATGTGCTTCTTGAAGGCCATGCCTATGCACCGCAAGGGAAACCAGTGAAAGAAATTGATGTGGCAATTAAAGCGGGCAAAATACAAAAGACGCTACGTGTCATCGGCGATCGGCAGTATGTAAAAACAAATGAGGGGATCAAATTAAGCGCGCCTCAAGCCTTCACAAAAATGCCTATCACCTATGAACGGGCATACGGTGGTACCGACCAGCTATCAGAAAATCCCGAAGAACACGATTGGGAAGCACGCAACGCCGTAGGCTGTGGATTTGTGACCCGAGAAGAACATTTGCATGAAACAGTCGCGCCGAATATTGAAGACCCGAACGCATTAATCGGTGATTGGAAACAACGGCCTCGTCCAGCGGGCTTTGGACCGATTGCAGGGCATTGGTCACCCAGGGTGGAGTTGGCGGGAACCTATGACGAGAACTGGGAGGAGACCCGCCAGCCGTTATTGGCCGAGGATTTTGATGAGCGTTATCACCAATGTGCACCGGAAGATCAACAAGCAGCAGGTTACTTAAAAGGCGGTGAGCAGGTCGATCTTTACAACCTTACGCCTGACGGGCGTCTGCAATTTCATCTGCCTCGGGTCTCTTTGTCTTTTACAACAAACTTTGATGATGGTTCCAGTGAGCAACACCGGGCGGTAATACATACCGTGACGATAAAACCGGATGAAGCCAAAGTCGTTGTGGTTTGGCATACCCACCTTGAATGCCACCATAAGGTGCTGAAGTTAAACAGTACGTCCATACGTCTCAAGAAACGCATTATGCTGTCTGAACGTGGTAACGTAAATGCAGTGGGCGTCATCTGATGGTGGCAGAGGCTGATAGCGTCGCGTCATCAAACGTTTCCAACGCGATGTGCATCGTCGGGCTTGGAGCATGCACGTCGGTTGGGCTAAACGCGGTGGCGACAGCTGCAGCCGTAAGAGCGGGAATATCCGGTTTTGAAGAACACCCGTTTATGATAAATCAGCAAGGCGACCCTTATATGTTGGCGATGGTACCGTCAATAGATCCCGCACTAACAGGAGCAGACCGCTATATCGCCTTATCGACTTCCGCCCTCCATGAAGCACTCGAGCCATTACAGCAGCTTGGCAAGAAAAAAAATGAAGTGAAAGTGGTTGTCGCGTTGCCTGAAGTGCGTCCTGGTTTGCCGGATGATCTGGGTGAGAAATTAGCACAGCATATTTCAGCGCAAGGCAACGAACATTATATTATTGAAGATGTTCGCATCGCCTTTAATGGGCATGCGGCCGGGCTGATGGCGATTGAGTCAGCAAGAAAACACCTGGCGAAAGGCGAGTGTGAGTTTTATCTGTTGGGAGGCATTGATAGTTACATTGATGCCGATACGTTGGATTGGGTGGAAGAAAATGAGCAATTACACGTGCCATCAAACGCTTGGGGCTTTGTACCAGGAGAAGCAGCTAGTTTTTGTTTGATTTGTTCTGTTGATACGGCGAATAAATATAAATTACCGGTGAAAGCCCAGCTTGTTGCGATATCGACTGCGCATGAGAAAAATAAAATCAAAACTGAAACTGTTTGTATTGGTGAAGGATTAACACAAGCGGTGAAGGGGATTGTATCAGGACTGCCGGAAAACACTAAGATTGATTACACCATTTGCGATCAAAATGGCGAAGCCTATCGGGCGGATGAGTTTGGTTTTATGCTTGCCAGATTATCAAAATACTTTACTGATCCATCGGATTATATGGCGCCTGCGGATTGTTGGGGAGATGTTGGCGCCGCCTCAGGCCCGTTGTTTATTAACTTGATTACCTCGGCGTTTGAAAAACGTTACGCTAAAGGCCCTTATACATTGTTATGGACAAGTTCGGAAGGCGGTGAACGCACTGCGGTTTTGTTTCGGACAGATATTGAAAAAAGGAGAGTTGCCTGATGGCTGTGACGATTCATTTGAATGGAAAATCTAATTCTCTGGTGCATAAGGGGAGCATGGGGATTGCGAAATCTACGATTCCTGATGTGTGTAAAACACCGACACCGGGTGGGCCGGTACCGATTCCTTACCCGGTCATCGTTTCCATGTCGAGTGATTTAAAGAAGGGAACTAAAAAGATTAAAGTGGATGGTGGAAAATCGGCAGCGGTAAAGGGATCGGAGTTTAGCCGTTGTACCGGTGATGAGCCGGGAACTGTGGGTGGTGTGAAGTCCAGTACGAATATGAAAGAAGCGACTTGGATTCTTTATTCGTTTGATGTGAAGCTGGAAGGGAAGAATGCTTGTCGGTTGAGTGACAAGATGTTGATGAATCACGGGAATACGGCGTGTTTGTCAGGAGTCAATAACCCTCCAGTTTATGGTGGCGACAGTGCTTGCACAATTTGCGGTGCTCCGGAAGGACATCCGATTCCAAATTCAGATGAAAGCGCGTTAGAGGCACAAAATCAGGTGGCTAACGCTCCGCCAGCATTCCGTAAAAATGGAAAACAGAAAGGGTTTATGGTTTCATCTATAGTGTGTGTTACATCTACAGGGGCAAAAGTGGTATTTTCACAGGCGTCGCCAGGCGGTGTTGCCGCTGGATTCAAGTCTAACCCTACAAGTATACCTGGGAAACCTAAAACGGCTGGAGGTAGGGCTATTAAACCAGCGGATTATACCCGAAAAGGATCAAATAAAGGTGGGCAGTGTGCAGGTGCTAAAGTGATTTTGGCTGCAAATGCGGCAGGGTTAAAACCTGTTGCCATGACGGAGATTTGGTCCGGGCCTTCGAATAGTAATTTCTCAGAAGGAAAGCATGCTGAGTCATGTGAAACTTGTAAACAATTATTATCAGATTTGTTATGCGATCAGCCGCCTGACTAATTAATGTGTTTTTTGCGTAAATATTGAAGGACTGGAGAAATAGATGAATCGCGATACATCGTGGAATGAAATTCTGGATGCAATTAGTGAATATAGCCCCAGCTTTAAAACCGATATTATTGGTGCGGATGAGGAAGAGATTAAAGTTTTGGAACAAGCTGTAGGGCGTCCTTTGCCTCGCGAATACAGAGAATTTTTACAGCTCATGGGGCACGGTTTAGGCGGATTGGAAATCGCGACAAGTAGCTTTGATATTAGCAGTGTATTAGATGCCTACAATATACCAAATTGGCGACCTCCAGAAAATTTATTGTTTATAGGAGAACAACAAGATGATGAGAATGCTTTTGATGTTTGCATTAGGTTAGACGATGAGCATAGGGGGCGGATAGTTAGGGCGGTCTTTTCTAATCCACCACATACTGCAGCGAACGAAAATTCTATATCTTCAATTGATACTAGTCTTCAACTTTATGATGATGCCTTGAGTTTACAAGCATTAGTTTTCAGTTACGGATTTGAACAATTTCATATAAGGAAAACAGGTTTTCCTTATATGTTTGTCAGAGATGTAGATGTTGAATCCTTTAGAGATATATCTAAAATCGAAGAGATATTTATCAGTTTTGGGTTCAGAAAGTTTAGACTTTTTGATGAATGGAATAATTACTACGAGACAGATAATAATAGTGTCCTTGCTTATTTACGACCGCATGGAGAAGGTGTGCAGTTTCTTCTTTCGACAGATGACCAAAAACTTCTTGAGAAATTCACCAAAAAGGTTAAAGATAATTTAGATATGCGATTAGTTTAATTTGCAAGCGAATAATTCGCGATACCATAGATAAAAAAATAGGCGCAAAAACCGTTACTTGAGGAAGCCAAAAAATTACCTTACTGGATAGACGCAGATGTGGCTCATGTAGGGCGCAGGATTTTTCAATTAAGAAGTGACAAGCTTGTTCTTGTTCGCACCCCTCCGCGAGCGGAAATAATGTATATTTTCGTTGCAACGTTAACTGAACAGAATTCTGGATGGCAAATATCACAGTTTGTCCATGAACGTCAAGTTGCACGGTAAAAAAGAAGGAATTAAAGAACACCCATAAAATATAGACAACCACCGCGACATCATATAGGACACCTTACGCTAAAGGCCCCTATACATTGCTATGGACAAGTTCGGACAGGTATTGAAGAAAGGAGAGTTGCTTAATGGCTGTGACGATTCATTTGAATGGAAAATCTAATTCCCTGGTGCATAAGGGGAGTATGGGGATTGCGAAATCGACGATTCCTGATGTGTGTAAAACACCGACACCGGGTGGGCCGGTGCCTATTCCTTACCCGGTCATCGTTTCTATGTCGAGTGATTTAAAGAAGGGAACGAAAAAAATTAAGGTGGATGGTGGAAAGTCGGCAGCGATTAAAGGGTCGGAGTTTAGTCGTTGTACCGGTGATGAGCCGGGGACAATCGGGGGGATAAAATCTAGCACGAATATGAAAGAAGCCACATGGATTCTTTATTCGTTTGATGTGAAG